>Ga0307508_10000056_pt1 | contig 126640 bp, 91 predicted proteins | sample 9_EM_MG_FD_203089 | JGI IMG/M metagenome (GOLD analysis project Ga0307508, IMG submission 203089) | Populus trichocarpa ectomycorrhiza microbial communities from riparian zone in the Pacific Northwest, United States - 9_EM | ecosystem: Host-associated > Plants > Roots > Unclassified | place... | reverse complement strand
CAGCGAAGGCTTGCGGCCGGGCCGCCCAGGTTGCTCGCTCACAGTACTCTTCGCCATTCGTCGCCTCGTGCCGGGTTGCCTCGATATGAGGATAACGCGCGAGGTATTGAATTCGTTTACACCCTCTGAGAGCCTGTGAACAAATCCGACATACCCGCTCGTGCGCCCCAAAGGGCGCCGCTCGTCGTTGCAAATATTCGCTGTAGCCCGAGCTACAGCTGCGCTTTGCGCCTAGATCGACACCCTTTGGGGCACCCGCTCGGGCGCGCCGGATTCATTCACAGGCTCTGAGGTGGCCGCGGTCAAGGCGATCACCTCGCGCGACAACCCCTTGCTCGTCCGCCTGCGCAAGCTCGCGGGCGACCCGGTTGCCTACCGCAAACTGGGCGAGGTATGGATCGAAGGGGACCATCTGTGCTCCGCCTTCCTGCAGCGCGGCGGCGTGGCGCCGCAGGCGGTGATCACTGAACCGGCGTGGGAATTGCCGGCGCTCCGCGAGCTGGCGAACCGTGCCGACATGGTGGCAGTGATCCCTCAAGCCTTGATGGCGGGTTTGAGTACCTTGGAATCCCCCGCACCCTTGGCTTTCGCACTGCCTTGGCAGGGGCAGGGGACTCTTCAGCCCAACGCTCCCACGGTGGTGCTGGACCGCCTGCAAGACGCAGGCAACGTGGGCGCGATCATCCGCAGCGCTGCGGCCTTCGGTTTTTCGCAGGTCGTTGCGCTCAAGGGCACGGCAGCGCTGTGGTCGCCCAAAGTACTGCGTGCCGGCATGGGTGCGCATTTCGGGCTGAACCTGGTCGAAGGCGTTGACGAGGCGGCGCTGGCGGAGTTGAAGGTGCCCTTGTTGGCCACCAGCTCGCACGCTGCCCAGGCCATTCATCAGGTGAAGCTGCCGTGGCCCTCTGCCTGGGTGCTGGGGCATGAGGGGCAGGGGGTTTCGGCCGCGTTGCTTCAGCGTTGCGAACAGGCGCTGCGCATTCCTCAGCCCGGAGGGGAAGAGTCGCTCAACGTGGCGGCCGCGGCGGCTGTGTGCCTGTATGAATCGGCTCGCCAGCGGGCTTGATCAAGAGGCCGTCGTCAGTCAGTACATCAAGCGATCAGGGCGGATGTCTCGCAGGATGGTCGTGGCGATCTCCTCGATCGACTTGTGCGTTGACGACAGCCACGAGATTCCCTCGCGCCGCATCATCGCTTCGGCTTTGGCCACCTCGTGGCGGCAGTTCTCCAGCTTCGAGTACGAGCTGTTGGGTCGGCGCTCGTTGCGGATCTCGGCGAGCCGCTCCGGCGCGATCGTGAGGCCGAAGCACTTGGCCTTGTGCGGCGCCAGGCTGCGCGGGATTTCGTCGCGCTCGAAGTCTTCGGGGATCAGCGGGTAATTGGCGGCCTTGATGCCGTGCTGCATGGCCAGGTACAGCGAGGTCGGCGTCTTGCCGCTGCGGCTCACGCCGACGAGGATCACGTCGGCCTGCTCCAGGTTCTTGGACGATTGGCCGTCGTCATGGGCGAGCGAGAAATTGATGGCCTCGATGCGGTCGGTGTATTCCTGGCTTTTCGACACGTCGGTGAAGCGGCCCACGCGGTGGTTCGAGGTGATGCCGAATTCGGCCTCCAGCGGCTCGATGAAGGTGTTGAACATGTCCAGCACCATGCCGCGGCTTTCCTTGACGATGCTCAGGATCTCGGGGTCGACCAGGGTCAGGAAGACCACCGGGCGCACGCCCTCGAGTTCGGTGGAGTGGTTGATTTCCCGCACCACCTGATGGGCTTTGTCGGCGGAGTCGATGAAAGGCCGCCGCACATGGCGTGGCTTGCCGGGGAATTGCGCCAGGATGGAGTTGCCGAAGGTTTCGGCGGTGATCCCGGTGCCGTCGGAGACGAAGTAGACGGTGCGGTTCGGCATGAAGTTCGGGGGGTGAGTGGAGACTCATCATAGGCAAATCGCCCGTAGAATCATTTCGACGCTTTCCCAGCCACCCATGCAGCCCTCCGCTCCCACCTCGAAAAGCACCATGCAGCGGACAGTGCAGCTCACGCTTGAGCCCCTCGCGGGTTCGCGACTCACCTGGGAAGCCCCGGTTTTTCAACATCACGGAGCTTTCCCATGTCATCAACCCAACTGGCGACCGCCCTGGTCGCACCGTTTGAACACCTGAGGATGACCGACGTCGAGTCGGTAGGCGGCAAGAACGCCTCCCTCGGCGAAATGATCAGCCAGCTGGCCGCCTCGGGCGTGCGGGTGCCAGGTGGTTTTGCGACCACCGCCCATGCCTTCCGCCGCTTCCTGGCGCACAACGGCTTGGCCGACAAGATCAACGCCAAGCTGGCGGCGCTGAACACCGAAGACGTGCGTGCGCTGGCCGAGGCCGGTGCCGAGATTCGCAAGTGGGTTGAAGACACCCCGTTCCCGGCCGACCTGCAGGCCGCCATCACGAGCGAGTTCGCCAAGTTGACGGCTGACAACCCGGGCGCGTCATTTGCCGTACGCTCGTCTGCCACGGCTGAGGATTTGCCCGACGCCAGCTTTGCAGGTCAGCAAGAGACCTTTCTGAACGTCGTCGGCATCGACGACGTGCTGCACAAGATGAAAGAGGTGTTCGCGAGTCTCTACAACGACCGCGCCATCAGCTACCGCGTGCACAAGGGCTTTGCCCACACCGACGTGGCTTTGTCGGCCGGCGTTCAGCGCATGGTGCGTTCCGACATCGGCTCCGCAGGCGTGATGTTCACCATCGACACCGAGAGCGGCTTCAAGGACGTGGTGTTCATCACCTCCAGCTACGGCCTGGGCGAGACGGTGGTGCAGGGCGCAGTGAACCCCGACGAGTTCTACGTGCACAAGCCATCGCTGAGGGCCGGCAAGTTGGCGGTGATCCGCCGCAACCTGGGCTCCAAGCTGATCAAGATGGAGTTCGCCACGCCCGAAGAGAAGGCGGCAAGCGGCAAGCTGGTGAAGACGATCGACACCGCCACCGAGTTGCGCAACCGCTACTCGCTCATCGACGCCGAGGTGACCGAGCTTGCGCAATACGCCCTCATCATCGAGCAGCACTATGGCCGCGCGATGGACATCGAATGGGGCAAGGACGGCACCGACGGCAAGCTCTACATCCTGCAGGCCCGCCCCGAGACGGTGAAGAGCCAGCAAGAAGGCAAGGCCGAGCAGCGCTACAAGCTCAAGGGCACGGGCACCGTGCTGGCCGAAGGCCGCGCGATCGGCCAGAAGATCGGTACCGGCCCCGTGCGCATCGTGCACAGCCTGGCCGAGATGGACATCGTTCAGCCCGGCGACATTCTGGTCACCGACATGACCGACCCCAATTGGGAGCCGGTGATGAAGCGCGCGGCCGCCATCGTCACCAACCGTGGCGGGCGCACCTGCCACGCTGCGATCATCGCGCGCGAGCTGGGCATTCCGGCGGTGGTGGGCTGCGGTGACGCAACCGACACGCTGAAAGAAGGCGCCCTGGTGACGGTGGCCTGCTCCGAAGGCGACACCGGCTACATCTATGACGGCCTGCTGGAGACCGAGATCACCGAGGTGGAGCGCGGCGAGCTGCCGTACTGCCCCATCAAGATCATGATGAACATCGGCAACCCGCAGCTGGCCTTCGAGTTCGCGCAGATGCCCAACAGCGGTGTGGGCCTGGCGCGGCTCGAGTTCATCATCAACAACAACATCGGCGTGCACCCGAAGGCGATCCTCGACTACCCGAACATCGACCTCGACCTGAAGAAGGCGGTGGAGTCGGTGGCTCGCGGGCATGCCTCACCACGCGCGTTCTATGTCGACAAGCTGGTCGAAGGCGTGGCCACGATTGCGGCGGCGTTCTGGCCCAAGTCGGTGATCGTTCGCTTGAGCGACTTCAAGAGCAACGAATACCGCAAGCTGATCGGCGGGTCGCGCTACGAGCCGGAAGAAGAGAACCCGATGCTCGGCTTCCGTGGCGCGTCGCGTTATGTCAGCGAGGCTTTCGGCGAAGCCTTTGCGATGGAGTGCGAAGCCCTCAAGCGCGTGCGCAACGAGATGGGCCTGAACAACGTCGAGATCATGGTGCCCTTCGTGCGCACGCTGGGCCAGGCCAAGCGCGTGACCGAAATGATGGCCGAGCGCGGACTCAAGCGCGGGCAAGACGGCCTGCGCATCATCATGATGTGCGAGATCCCGAGCAACGCGATCCTCGCCGAGCAGTTCCTCGAATACTTCGATGGCATGTCGATCGGGTCCAACGACATGACGCAGCTCACGCTGGGGCTGGACCGTGACTCGGGCATGGAGATCCTGGCGCGTGATTTCGACGAACGCGATCCTGCTGTCAAGGCCATGATCTCGCGCGCCATTGCAGCCTGCCGCGCGGTCGGCAAGTACGTGGGCATCTGCGGGCAGGGGCCGAGCGATCACCCCGACTTCGCCGACTGGCTGGCAGCCGAAGGCATCGTCTCGATGTCCCTCAACCCCGACACGGTGGTCGACACCTGGAAGCGTCTGGCTCGCCGCTGAGGGGAGCGCCGAGGGTTGATGTGTATGGCCCGCGCAGTGCCACGCGCTTGAGAATCCAGCCTTATGGCTGGACAAGCAAACGACACGCGCGGCGCCTACTGGCGCAAGAACCTTCGGATCACTACCGCACTGCTGGCCATCTGGTTCGCCGTCAGCTTTGTGGCGACCTTCTTTGCGCGTGAGCTGAGCTTCGTTTTCTTCGGCTGGCCCTTCAGCTTCTGGATGGCGGCGCAGGGGGCGTTGCTGATCTACCTGGCGCTGATCGGCCTCTACGCCTGGTACATGAATCGGCTGGACCGGATCGCCGGCTTCTTGGGAGAAGAAGGCCGTGACTGAGCGCAGCCAGGCCGCGTTCACACGCCAGCTCAACAAGGTGTATGGCCTCTACACCATCGGGCTTCTGATCTTCATTGCCGCGCTGGGCGGATTGGAGATGATGGGCATGTCCCGGCGTTGGATCGGGGTGATCTTCCTGCTCGCCACCGTGCTGCTCTATGCCGGCATCGGTGTCATCAGCCGCACGACCGATGCCGACGAGTACTACGTCGCCGGGCGGCGCGTGCCGGCGGTCTACAACGGCATGGCCACGGGCGCCGATTGGATGTCGGCGGCTTCGTTCATCAGCCTGTCCGGAACCATGTACTTGCAAGGTTATGCCGGGCTGGCCTTCATCATGGGCTGGACGGGTGGCTATTGCCTCGTAGCCTTGCTGCTGGCGCCCTATCTGCGGCGCTTCGGCCAGTTCACGATTCCCGATTTCCTGGATGCGCGCTACGGCGGCACCTGGCCGCGGCTGATGGGCGTGGTGGCGGCGATCCTGTGTTCGTTCATGTACGTCGTTGCGCAGATCTATGCCATCGGGCTGATCACCAGCCACCTCACCGGCGTGGCCTTCGAGATCGGCATCTTCCTCGGGTTGGGCGGCATTTTGGTGTGCTCGTTCCTCGGCGGCATGCGCGCAGTGACGTGGACGCAGGTGGCGCAGTACATCGTCATCGTCATTGCCTTTCTCGTGCCGGTGGTCTGGCTGTCGGTCAAGCAGACCGGCATACCGGTGCCGCAAGCGATTTACGGCATGCAGCTGGAGAAGGTGACGCAGCGCGAACAGGTCTTGCGGGCCGATCCGAAAGAGCTCGAGGTCATCGCGCTGTTCAAGGCCCAGGCCGACGAGTACGCCGCCAAATTGAAGGACGTTCCCGCCGCACTGGCGGCTGCGCAGCAGGCGGCCAGCCAGAAAGTGGCCGAACTGCGTGCGGCAGACGCGCCGTTGGCGCAGATCCAGGCCGCCGAAAAAGCGCGCCTGGCCCTGCCGCGCGACGCCGACTCTGCCCGCCGCATCTGGGCCCAGGCGCAAGCCAGCAACGAAGCGAGAGCTCAACCCCTGGGCGGCATGCCGCCGCACGGGGTGGCTTTTGCGGGCGACCCGCATGGCAGCGCGGCAGAGCAGCGCAGCTTCCAGGATTCGCGACTGAACTTTCTGGCGCTGGTGTTCTGCCTGACCCTGGGCACCGCCGCGTTGCCGCACCTGCTGATGCGTTGCTACACCACGCCTTCGGTGCGCGCGGCGCGCCAGTCGGTGACCTGGTCGCTGTTTTTCATCCTGCTGCTCTACCTGTCCGCCCCGGCGCTGGCCGTGCTGGTGAAGTACGAGGTGTTCAACGTGCTGGTGGGTACGCCATTCGACAGCCTGCCGGCGTGGATCGCCAATTGGTCCAAGGTCGACCCGGCGCTGCTGTCGGTGACCGACATCAACCGCGATGGCGTGTTGCAACTTGGCGAGATCCGAATCGGCACCGACATCGTCGTCCTCGCCATGCCGGAGATCGGCGGCTTGCCTTACGTCGTGTCCGGCATGGTGGCCGCGGGTGCGCTGGCTGCCGCGCTGTCCACTGCCGACGGGCTGTTGCTGACCATTTCCAACGCGCTGTCGCACGACGTCTACTACAAGCTCATCGACCCCAACGCCTCCAACGGCAGGCGCGTCACCATCTCCAAGATGCTGCTGCTCGGGGTAGCGCTGGCGGCGGCGGCCGTGGCGGCGCAGAAGCCGGCCGATATCGTGTTCCTGGTGTCGGCGGCGTTCTCGATCGCTGCGTCGGCGTTGTTCCCTGCGCTGGTGCTGGGGGTGTTCTGGAAGCGCGCCACCGCCCGCGGGGCCACGCTCGGCATGGCGAGCGGCCTGCTGATGACGCTCGGCTACATGGTGCGCAATGAACCCTGGATGCGCGACATCTTCGGTATTTCGGCGCCGGTCGACCTCTGGTTCGCCATCCAGCCGATCTCGGCCGGGGTGTTCGGCGTGCTGCTCGGTTTTGTCGTCATGGTTGCCGTGAGCCTGGTGACTCGCCCGGCGCATGCGCGCAGCGATGCCTTCGTCGACCACATCCGCTTCCCTGGCTGACCCCTGACGCGCGGCAGGCTGGTCAAGAGGGTGTTTCTCGGAGTAGAATCGTAGGCTCACCTTGCCACACCCGGTTGATGGGTCATTCTGACCTGTCACAAGACGCCTACGGGGTGGCTTACCCGAAAACCTGCCGATGTCCGGCGGGTCAACGGAAACCAGAAGGAGTCTCAATGCGTCATTACGAAATCATTCTGCTCATCCATCCGGATCAGAGCGAACAAGTTCCGGCCATGCTGGAGCGCTACAAGGGCATCGTCACCGCCGGTGGCGGCAAGGTGCACCGGGTTGAAGATTGGGGCCGTCGCCAGATGGCTTACCTGATCCAGAAGCTCGCCAAGGCCCACTACCTCTGCATCAACATCGAAGCCAGCAAAGAAGTGCTGGCCGAGCTGGAAACGGGCTTCCGTTTCAACGATGCCGTGCTGCGCCACCTGACCGTCGTGAAGAGCAAGGCCGAAACCGGCCCATCCGTCATGATGAAGTCGGTGGAAAAGGAAGATGCCCGCAAGGCACCGCAGCAGCAGGAGGCCTCGGCCTGAGATTGATGGTGCCCAACGCGCTCTGCGCTGTTGAGGCGGTATGAACCGGGTGGTTCTGTCGGCTCAACTGGTAGAGCGGGGCGCTGTGAGATACACCCCTGCCGGCCTTCCGGCCTGCGATATCAGCCTCAAGCATGAGTCGCAAGTCACCGAAGCCGGCCAGCCGCGCAAAATCTTCATGGAGATGCGAGCGGTGGTGATCGGTGAACTCACACATCGCCTGGTCGGGCTGGAGATCGGAGCAGCAGGCACCTTTGCCGGCTTTCTGACCAACCAGCGCAATGGCCGTGGCACCGTCCTGCATGTGACCGAATTCGAGTGAGCCCAGAACCCGGTGTTCTCCGCTCAATGTTTGTTCCGGATAGATATTCAAGTGAGGTGATATATGCCCCCGCCACGTGGTAAAGGTCGGTTCTCGAAGGACCGCAAGCCCAAACGCAACCAACAGTCCCTGCTGTTCCGCCGCAAGCGCTTCTGCCGCTTCACGGTGACCGGCGTCGAACAAATCGACTACAAGGACATCGACACGCTGCGCGACTTCATCGGTGAAAACGGCAAGATCACGCCGGCTCGCTTGACGGGTACGCGTGCATTCTTCCAGCGTCAGCTGACCACCTGTATCAAGCGCGCCCGTTTCCTGGCGATGCTGCCGTACAGCGACCAGCACAAGGTCTGAGGAGCAACGACATGCAAGTGATCCTGCTCGAAAAAGTGGCAAACCTCGGCAACTTGGGCGACGTCGTCAAGGTCAAAGACGGCTACGCACGCAACTTCCTGATCCCGACCCGTGTCGCACGCCGTGCGACCGAAACCGCGATCAAGGAATTCGAAGTCAAGCGCGTCGAACTCGAAAAAGCTGCCGCCGAGAAGCTGGCTGTGGCTCAAGCCTTGGGCGACAAGATGAGCGGCCGCACCGTTCACATCACGCAAAAGGCCGGTGTCGATGGCCGCCTGTTCGGCTCGGTGACCAACCACGACATCGCAGATGCGCTGACCCGCATCGACTTCAAGGTGTCCAAGTCGCAAGTGCGCATGCCTAACGGTCCGCTGAAGACCGTCGGCGAGCATACTGTGAACGTGGCTGCGCACACCGATGTGGTGGTCGAGGTCAAGGTGGTGGTGGTAGGCGAAACCGACTGAGGTTTCACTGCACCGAAACAAAAGGGGTCGGCTTTGCCGGCCCTTTTTCATTGGGCCAGAAGTTATCCCGAGTTCTTCCCAGCTTCATCACGGGATGTTCACAGGCTTACCCACATGGTGGCTTCCCGGTATGCAGATTGCTCGTCCGTCCTAGGAGCAAGCGATGTCTTCAGTCTTCAACCTCCCCAATCACATCGGCGCCGACCCGCGCGACGACGAGGTGGCGCGCCTGCGCATTCCGCCGCATTCGATCGAGGCCGAACAGAGTGTCATCGGTGGCTTGCTGATCGACAACAGTGCTTGGGACCGCGCCGGCGACCTGCTCACTTACACCGACTTCTACCGCCATGAACACAGCCTGATCTACTCGGCCATCGGCGGCTTGATGAATGCCTCCAAGCCGGCCGACGTGATCACCGTGTTCGAGCAGCTGCAAAGCCTCGGCAAGGCCGAAGACTGCGGCGGGTTGACCTACCTGAATGCGCTTGCGCAGAGCGTGCCCAGCGCGGCCAACCTGCGGCGGTATGCCGAGATCGTTCGTGAGCGTGCGGTGCTGCGCAAGCTGGTGGCGGCCAGCGACGAGATCGCTACCGCGGCCTTCAACCCGCAAGGCCGGCCCGTGCCGCAGATCCTCGACGAAGCCGAGAGCAAGATCTTCAAGATTGGCGAAGAGGGCTCGCGCTCGCGGCAAGGCTTCATCAGCATGGACACGCTGGTCGTGCAGCTGATCGACCGCGTGAACGAGCTGCATGAGAACGGCGCCGAAGAAGTGACCGGCGTGCGCACCGGCTTCTACGACATGGACAAGATGACCGCCGGCTTGCAGGCCGGTGACCTGATCATCCTGGCGGCTCGTCCGTCGATGGGCAAGACGGCCTTCGCGCTCAACATCGCCGAACACGTGGCGGTCCAGGAAGGCCTGCCGGTGGTGGTGTTCTCCATGGAAATGGGTGCCGCCCAGTTGGCGTTGCGGATGGTCGGTTCGTTAGGCCGCATCGACCAGAGCAACCTGCGCACCGGCAAGCTGCGTGACGACGAATGGGGCCGCCTGTCCGAGGCGGTCGAGAAACTCGGCAAGGCCGCGGTGTTCATCGACGAAGGCTCAGCCCTCACGCCCACCGAACTGCGCGCCCGCGCGCGGCGCCAGGCGCGCCAGTGCGGGCAACTCGGCCTGATCGTGGTCGACTACCTGCAGCTCATGAGCGGCAGCGGTGGCGGCAGCGAAGAAAACCGCGCCACCGTGATCGGCGAAATCTCGCGTGGGTTGAAGTCGCTGGCCAAGGAACTGAAGTGCCCGGTCATCGCGCTGTCGCAGCTGAACCGAAGCGTTGAAACACGAACCGACAAGCGGCCGATGATGAGCGACTTGCGAGAGTCCGGCGCCATCGAGCAGGACGCGGACGTCATCATGTTCATCTACCGCGATGACTACTACACCAAAGAGGCCTGCAAAGAGCCCGGTGTGGCCGAGATCATCATCGGCAAGCAGCGTAACGGCCCCACCGGCACGGTGAAGCTCGCGTTCCTCAAGCCATTGACGAAATTCGAGAACATGGCTCCCGGCAGTTCGGGCGGGGACATGTACTGATCAAGGCGATGGCTGAAACGCGTGTTGATGCGCGGCGCCCCACATCGCAGCCCAGCGAGCACAGCGCCCCAGCGGGCGGGCAGGGTCATCGAAATCGATGATCACGCAGTGTTGGGCCGCCGGCGGCACGGTGGGTTGCTCCAGGCTGCGGCCATCGGTCAGCAACCACAACCAATGCTCGGTCGGGCCTTGGTGGCGCCTGGCGCGGCGAAGAACCTGCTCGACTTGAGCCAGGGCCTGCGCGAGCGGCGTGCCGCCGCCACCTCCCAGCGTGCGCACGCGCAGGTTGCTGCTGGCCCGCGCCGGGCCGGCTGGCAACAGCAGCTCCACGCCTTGGCCGCCGAAGCTGAGCAAGGCCACCTCATCGCCAGCTTTTGCGGCCTGTTCGATCAGGCGGGCCGCGTGGCCCTTGGCGGAGGCGAGCCGGCCGCCGCGGCGCATCGAGCCCGAGGTGTCGAGCAGGATCACATGCAGGCGTGTCGGTTCGCGCGACACCGGCTGGTGGCGCAAATGTTCAGGTTGCAGCTGCGGTTGCGGCCCCTTGGCGAGCAGCGTGCGCAGCCAGTCGATGGCAGCGCCGCCGGCTCGGCCATCGAGTGGATGCCGCGACCCTGCAGGGTTCCGCCACCGCCCGCTGCCAGCCCCGTTGTGCGGGTGGCTGCCGCGGTGGCTCAGGCTTTTTTTGCGGGCCAGGCTCCGGGTGTGGGGACGCGGGTGAACGCCTCGGGCTGTGCGCGCAGGGCGCCCCAATCGCCCTCAGTGGCCGGCTCGGGCTGCACACCCGCCCGGGTGGATGAAGAAGGCGAAGGCTGAGGCGCGGGGCCGCTCTGGCGGGGCGCGGAAGCGGACGTGTCGGGCGCACGGCGATGGGCCAGCGCCAGTTCGGCCACGGCGTCCACGTCTGCGGTGCTGACCGTTGCGCGGCCTTCGAATGCGGTCTGCGCACGGGCGGCGCGCAGCATCACCAGGTCGGCACGCATGCCGTCGACACCGGCTTGCAGCGCGAGTTGTGCTGCGTGGTGCAGCACTTCGTCTGACCAGGCGAGACCCGAAAGGGCTTGTCGTGCATTGGCGATGTCGGCCGCCAGGCGATGGGTCTGCGCGGCATGTTGTGCGGCTGCGGCGTGCGGATCGGCGTCGAACGCGAGGCGCGCGCGCAAGATCGCGCTGCGCTCGCCGGCGTCGGTGGGCGTGGCCAGGGCCACCGAGAGGCCGAAGCGGTCGAGCAGCTGCGGGCGCAGCTCGCCTTCCTCCGGGTTCATCGTGCCCAGCAGCACGAAGCGCGCGGCGTGCTGCTGCGAGATGCCGTCGCGTTCCACGGTGTTGACGCCGCTGGCCGCCACGTCGAGCAGGGCATCGACCAGCGCATCGGGCAGCAGGTTCACTTCATCGACATAGAGCACACCGCCGTGCGCGCGCGCCACCACACCCGGCGAGAGGCGAAGCTGGCCGTCGCGCAGCACGTCTTCCACGTTCAGTGTGCCGACCAGTTGCTCCAGCGAGGCGGCCAGCGGCAGCGTGACGAAGGGGGCCTGCGGCAGCAGCGCGGCGAGTGCGCGCGCCGCGGTGGATTTGGCCGTGCCGCGCGGGCCGCTGATTAGCACGCCGCCGATCACGGGGTCGATCGCCGCCAGCAGCAGTGCGCGCTGCAGCCGCGGCTGGCCGATCAGCGCGGTGAACGGAAAGGTCGGCCGCGTGGCCGCTTCGAGTTGAAGAGTTGTCATGGCAGGGGGCCTTCGCCGTGTTCTTCGAGCCGGTGCTCCAGCGCCAGCAAGTGGTGTTCGATGCGCTCGCGGTGCTCGCCGGGCTGGGCCCAGAGGCCGCGCTGCATCGCTTCGAGCAGGCGCTCGCCGATGCTGCGCAGCGCGAGCGGGTTGTGCCGTTGCAGGAACGCGCGGTTGGTGTCGTCGTGCAGGTAGGCCTCGGCCACCAGCGCGTACTGGTGGTCGCCCACCACGCCGGTGGTGGCGTCGAAGGCGAACAGGTAGTCCACGGTGGCCGCGATCTCGAAAGCGCCCTTGTAGCCATGGCGGCGCACACCCTCCAGCCATTTGGGGTTGACGGCGCGCGAGCGCACCACGCGAGCCACTTCTTCGCTCAGTGTGCGGATGCGTGGCGCACCGGGCACGCTGAAGTCGCCGTGGTACAGCGCAGCCGGCTCGCCGGCGAGTTGCTCCACGGCCACGGCCATGCCGCCCTGGAACTGGTAGTAGTCGTCGGAGTCGAGCACGTCGTGCTCGCGGTTGTCTTGGTTGTGCAGCACCGCGTCGACATGCGCCAGGCGTTGCTCGAAGGCCGCGCGCGCGGGCGCACCATGGCCGCCTTGGCCATACGCAAACGCACCCGCGCGCAGGTAGGCCTGCGCGAGGTCGGCGCCGTCTTGCCAGCGGCCGCTGGCCATCAGCTCTTGCAGCCCCGCGCCGTAGCCACCGGGGCGGGGGCCGAAGACGCGCCAACTGGCCTGCCGCTGCGCGTCGTCGGCACTCAGGCCTTTGGCTTGCGCCTCGGCGGCCTCGCGCTGCACGCGGGCGCGGATCGGGTTCACGTCATCGGGCTCGTCGGCCTCGGCGATGGCGGCGACTGCGCGCACCGCGGTGTCGAAGAGGTCGATCACGTTGGGGAAGGCGTCGCGGAAGAAGCCCGACACGCGCAGCGTCACGTCCACGCGCGGGCGGTTCTTGATCGCCATCGGCAGCACCTCGATGTCGACCACGCGCGCGCTGCCCTCGGCCCACTTGGGGCGTACGCCGAGCAGGGCAAAGGCCTGGCCGATGTCTTCGCCACCGGTGCGCATGGTGCTCGTGCCCCACACCGAGAGGCCGATGGCCCGGGGCATCTCGCCGTGGTCTTGCAGGTGGCGCTCGATCACGCGCTCGGCGGCAGCAGCGCCCATGGCGTAGGCGGTGGGCGTGGGCACGGCGCGGGTGTCGACCGAGTAGAAGTTGCGCCCGGTGGGCAGCACGTCGGGCCGGCCGCGCGAAGGTGCGCCGCTCGGGCCGGCGGGCACGAAGCGGCCGTCCAGGCCTTGCAAGAGGTTGGCGATCTCGTGCGGGCCGCAGGCGTCGAGCCTGGTGGCGAGCTGGGTGTGCAGGTGCTGCAGCACCGGCGCGGCCTGCGGCCATGCGCGTGGGTCGAGCGGTTGCGCTTCACTCACCAGCTGCGTCGCGAGCTTCTCCAGCCGCTCGCGCGTGTGGCCGGCGTGGCGCCACGGCTCGTCACCGAGTTGCAGCAGCACGGCCGGGCGCGGCCCGCTCCATGCGCTGGCCCATTCGGGGCTGAGCACGTTGAAGCCCTCGATGCCTTCCAGCTGCAGGTCTTGCGACAGCGCCCGCAACAGGCTGCCTTGGCCGGCGCCCGTGCCGCCCGGAAAGCGCGCCAGCGCCACCAGCGTGTCCACACGCTGCCGCCCTTGCGGCGAGCGGCCGAGCGTGTGCAGCCCGTCGCGGATCTGCGATTCCTTGATCTCGCAGAGGTAGGCATCGAGCCGCGTGAGCAGGCTCTCGCGCTCGGCGTCGTTGGCGGGTTGGCTGAAACCCAGCTCCTGGTGCAGGCCTTCTTGCAGCACGTACTCGAGGATGTCGCCGCGCAGCCGGCGCGCACGCCGTGGGTCCAGCGAGAGCGCTTCGTAGTATTCGTCCATCTGCCGCTCGAGCTTTTGCAGCGGGCCGTAGGTCTCGGCGCGCGTCAACGCGGGCATCAGGTGGTCGATGATCACCGCCTGCGTGCGCCGCTTGGCCTGGCTGCCCTCGCCGGGGTCGTTGACGATGAAGGGGTAGAGATGCGGCAGCGGGCCCAGCAGCGCATCGGGCCAGCAGGCGGCGCCCAGCGCCACGCTCTTGCCGGGCAGCCACTCGAGGTTGCCGTGCTTGCCGACGTGCACCACCGCGTCGGCAGTGAAGCTGCGGCGCAGCCAGAAGTAGAAGGCGAGGTAGTTGTGCGGCGGCACCAGGTCGGCGTCGTGGTAAGTCGCGACCAAGTCCAGATCGCGGCCGCGCGCCGGTTGGATGCCGACGAACACATGCCCCAGCCGCACGCCCGGCACCATGAAGCGGCCGCTGCGCAGCATGGGGTCGCGCTCGGGCTCGCCCCACAGTGAGTTGACGGCTTCGCGACTCTCGGGTGGCAGGCGGTTGAAGTCGCTCAGGTAGTCAGCCAGTGCGAGGCTTTGGCCGGCAGGGCGCGCGTCGTTGGCGTCGAGGTCGTTGGTCACGCCTTGCACAAGGGATGCGATCAGTGCGTCGCCACCCTCGGGCAGTGCGCCGGTGGTGTAGCCGCTCTCTTGCAGCGCTTGGAGGATCACGACGGTGGAGGCCGGTGTGTCCAGCCCCACGCCGTTGGCGAGGCGCGCGTCGTCGTTGGGGTAGTTGGCGAGGATGAGCGCGATGCGCTTGTCGGCATTCGGCTTCTCGCGCAACCGGCACCAGCGGCGTGCCAGCTCGGCCACGAAGGCCATGCGTTCGGGCTCGGGCTGGTAGCGCACCACGTCGACCTCGGCGCGCTCGCAGCGCCAGGCCAGGCCCTTGAAGCTGATGGCGCGTGTGCCGATGCGGCCATCGACCTCGGGCAGCACCACCTGCATCGCCAGGTCGCGCGGTGCCAGGCCGTGCGGGTCGTCTTGCCATTGCTCTTGCGAGCAGCCGGCGGTGATGAGTTGCAGCACCGGGGCGTCGCCGGCCAGGGGTTCGACCTGTTCGCCGCTGTCGAGCGACGCGAGCGAGAAGCTCGTGGCATTGAGCACGATGGACACGCGGTGCTCGGCGGCCAGGGCTTGCAGCATGGCGTGGCTGGTCGGGTTCTTCAGCGAATCGACGGCCAGGGCCAGCGCATTCACGCCGGCCGCGGCCAGCGCGTGCAGCATCGCGTCGAAAACCGCCGTATTGCCGGCTTGCAGGTGGGCGCGGTAGAACACCAGCAGCGCCACGGGCGCGCCGGCTTGCCAGGTGAGGCGCGAGCTGTCTTGCGGTTGATAGCTCAGCGCCGGCGGCAGCGCGGCAATGGGTGGCGGGCGCAGGCCGCGCGCGAACGCGCTGTGCACGATCAACTGAAAGAAGGCCTGTGCGTTGCCGCGCCCGCCCTCGCGCAGGCCGCGCCAGAGCTGGCGGCAGTCATCGTGCGGTGCGGTGCTGCGCATCAGCAGCTGCAGGTCTTCGCCGAAGTCGCCGGAGAACATCGCCAGCCACTGGCCGCGCTCACGCGCAAGCTGCATCGCGCGCTCCACCAGATAGGCCCAGTCGGAGGCAGCGCCCAGGTGGTCGATGACCACCACACGCGCATGCTGCAGCACGTCGTCGACGTACATGTCGATGCTGGCCGGCTGGCGCAACCACATCAGGTTGGCCAGGCGCACGGTGGGGTGCGCGGCGGGGAGTGCGTCCACCGCCTCGGCCAGCAGCGAGAGCGTGGTGTCGGCCGCACTCAGCACCACGATCTCGCCCGGCGTTTGCGCCACGCGCACCACGCCGCGCCCGTCGTCTTCGACGTGGCCGCCGGGGCGGGTGGAGAGCAGGTGCATGGCGGCTGAAACGAGAACTCGTCAGGCCTTGGCGGTGTCGAGCTCGGCTTGCAGCTCGGCCTTCAGCGTGGCCGCATTGAGCTCGGCGCCGATCAGCACCAGGCGCGTCGCACGCGTTTCGCCAGCGCGCCATGGCCGGTCGAAGTAGCTCTCGAAGCGCTTGCCCACGCCTTGCACCACCAGCCGCATCGCGGCGCCGGGCAGGGCGACGAAGCCCTTGGCACGGTAGATCTCGTGGCGTTCGACCAGGCGCTTCAGCGCGGCGAGCAAACGATCGCGGTCGCTGGCTTCCAGCGTGATCGAGACCGAATCGAACTCGTCGTGGTCGTGGTCTTCTTCCGCGTCGTGGTGGGTCTTGCGCGCATCGATCACGTCTTCGACCGCGCGCTTGAGGCCCAGCAGCAGCGTGGCGTCGAGGCGGCCGTGCTGGGCGTGCAGCAGCTTCACACCGGGTTGCGTCTCGGTGCGGATGGCCGCTTCGACGCCATCGAGCGCTGCGGCATCCAGCCCGTCGGTCTTGTGCACGATCACCAGGTCGGCGGTGGCGAGCTGGTCTTCGAACAGCTCGGCCAACGGCGAGTCGTGGTCGAGGTTGTCGTCGGCACGGCGCTGTGCGTCGACCGCCACCGGGTCGTCGGCAAAGCGCCCTTCGGCCACGGCGGGTGCATCCACCACCGTGATCACCGCGTCGACCGTGAAGGCATTGCGGATCGCCGGCCATTGGAAGGCCTGCACCAGCGGCTTGGGCAGCGCGAGGCCCGAGGTCTCGATCACCAGGTGGTCGATCTGGTCGCGCCGCGCGGCGAGCTGCTCCATCACCGGCGCGAACTCTTCTTGCACGGTGCAGCACAGGCAGCCGTTCGCCAGCTCGAACAGCTGGCCGGTGGGCGCGCCGCTTTCATCGCAGCCGATGCCGCAGCCCAGCAGCAGCTCGCCATCGATGCCCAGCTCGCCGAACTCGTTGACGATGACGGCGATGCGCCGCCCTTCGGCATGCGTGAGCAGGTGACGCAGCAGCGTGGTCTTGCCGCTGCCGAGGAAGCCGGTGACGATGGTGGCGGGGATCTTGCGGGTTTGCATGGTGTGGAACTCCGATGTGTTTCAGTGGGGCAGCGGTGGCAGGGCGAGCAGGCAGTCGACCACCATGTGCGCCGCCTCGCCCAGGCGCGGGCCGGGGCGTGAGAGCAGGTCCATGCGCGCTTCGTCGAGTGCGCACACCTGCTGGTTTCGAACCGCAGGGATGCGCGACCAGCCGGGGCGGTCGGCCACGGTGTCGAGGTGGACCCGCGGGCCGACGATCAGATCGGGCGCGCGCAGCACCACGGCTTCGGGGCTGATCTTGGGGAAGAGGCCCAGCTCGCCGCCGACCACGTTGACGAGGCCCAGCCGCGCCACCGTCTCGCCGATGAAGCTCGCCCTGCTGGCAGCGTGCGCCGCACCGATCTCGATGTACACGCTGCGGCCGCGCCAGGCCGCAGGCACACGGCGTGCGGCGGCATCGAGCTCGGCGTCCAGGCGGGCCACCAGCTCGGCCGCGCGCGCTGGTTCGCCCAGCGCTTCGCCCAACGTGAGCAGCATGCGTTTCAGGTCGGTATGGGTACGGGCGTCGAAGGTCTGCACAGGCACGCCCAGCGCTTGCAGCCGCTCGCCGGCACGGCTGCGCGGGCCGAGCAGCACCATGTCGGGCTGCAGGGTGACGATGCGCTCGATCAGCGCGTCTTCCAGCCCGCCCACCTTGGGCAGGGCTGCCACGCTGCCCGGCCAGCTGGAGTAGCGGTCGGTGCCCACCAGCTCGGCGCAGTGGCCCAGCGCGCACACGGCCTCGGTGAGCGAAGGCGAGAGGGTGACGATGCGGTGCGGCGCGCGCGCAGCGGTTTGTGCGCACGACAGGCCGCTCAGCAACCCGAGCGCCGCCATCGCGGAAGCAGCTGGCAGCAGGCGCATCAGTCTTCGATCCCGCGCTGTGCCGGCACGCCGGCGTTGAAGTGGTGCTTGATCAGCGTCATCTCGGTCACGGTGTCGGCCAGTTCCACCAGCTCGGCCGGCGCGTTGCGGCCGGTGAGCACCACGTGCACCTGTGCCGGCCGCTCGCGCAGGCAGCCGAGTACCGCGTCGAGCGGAATCCAGCCGTAGCGCAGCGGGTACATGATTTCATCCAGCACCACCAGGAAGTGCTCGCCGGCGCGGATGGTGGCCTCGGCCTTGGCCCAGCCGGCTTTCGCGAGCTCGGCCGAGTGGTCGAGGTCGCGGCTCTTCCAGCTGAAGCCGTCGCCCAGGCCTTCGATGGGCATGCCCAGCTGCTCGAACAGCCGGTGCTCGCCGAAGCGCGCCGAGGGCACTTTCATGAACTGGTAGATCTTCACGGCCTTGCCCCGGCCGTGGGCGCGCAGTGCGAGGCCGAAGGCCGCGGTGCTCTTGCCCTTGCCGTTGCCGGTGTGCACGATGACCAGGCCGCGCCGCTCGCCTTGCGGCTTGGGCATGTCGCGCTGCAGGGGTGGGGTTTCGATGTCCATGGGGCTGCGCTCAGGTGGCGGCGGTCACGCGCTCGTCGAAGCAGGTGCGGGCCCAGGCCGCGTTGCGCACGCTCCGCACGCCGGTGACGATCAGCACGGAGAACAGCGGCTCCAGCGCGACGATGCTTAGGTACGAGGCCGCGAAGCCGGCCCAGTCGGCCAGTGCGGTTTCGCCCACGCCGTTCAACAGCCAGAAGCCCACCATCGCGGTGACGCCGGCGTAGTAGAAGGCGTCGAGCTTGAGGATGGTTGGCACGCTCAGCGAAGCCTTCAAGCGCTTGCCCAGGGTGTGGTGCAAGGCGATCAGCGGCACCACCAGCGAGAGCGTGTTCACTGCAAGGTGCACCAGGTCTTGCGGCTCGAACAGCAGGCCTTGCAGCAGCAGCCCGATGGCAAAACCGAACAGCGTGGGGATGAAGCCGAGCAGCAGGTAGATCGGCATCGCGCCGACGAAGTGCAGCTCCGACGGCCCCACCTTCATGTGGAAGGCCTGCATGAACAGCGAGAAGAACACCGCTGCCAGCGCGGTGCGCAGCCACAGCGTGGGGCGCTTCAGCAGCGCGGGGGTGTGGGCGGCCAAGACGCCAATGGCGGCGACGTTGGCGCCCAGGATCTTGAATTGATCCAGCATGCCGGGTTCGATGTGCATAGCAGTCCTTTCAGGGGGTGGGGAGAACAAACGGTCAGGGCTTGAACAGCGCCGCGACCGCGAGGGGGTTGGAGGGAAAGTACAGGTGAAGAAACGAGGCCAGCAGCCGGCTGTGGCGGAACACGCTTTCGCGCTGGCCGTGCTGGCGCTGGGCCTGCGTGTGGGTGGCCGGCGGGAGCGGCGTCTCGACACGCGCGTGGTGAAAGGTGTGGCCGCGCAGCTCGCCTTCGGGCAGCGTGACGCTGTGCAAGCCCAGGTTCACGAGGCGCGGCGCCATCGCGCCGCTGCCGGGCAGCAGCCCCCACATCGGCGCAGCTTCGCCCTGTTGATCGGTGAGCGACTGCAGTAGCGCGAGCAGGCCGCCGCACTCGGCCACCAGCGGGCGGCCTGCCGCGTGGTGGGCGCGGATCGAGTCGCGCGTGGCGGTGTTGCGCGGCAGTGCGGCCAGGTGCAGCTCGGGGTAGCCGCCGGGCAGGTACAGCGCGTGGGCGCCGGCGGGCACGGGCTCGTTGGACAGCGGCGAGAAGAACGTCAGCTCGGCGCCCAGCGCGCGCAGCGTGTCGAGGTTGGCGGGGTAGAGAAACGAGAACGCGTCATCGCGGGCGATGGCGATGCCCACGCCCGCGAGCAGGCGCGGCAGCACAGGCTCGCTGGCGGGTGCGAAGCGCACGACCGGTGGCAGCGGCGGGGCGCTCGCCGACAAGGCCTGCGCGGCAGCCGCGATGCGCACATCGAGATCGGCCACCTCGCCGGCCTGCACCAGGCCCAGGTGGCGCGAGGGCAGCACGCAGGCTTCGTTTCTCGGCAGCGCGCCGTACCAGGCCATGCCCGATGGCAGACTCTCGCGCAGCAGCTGCGCATGGCCGGTGCTGCCCACGCGGTTGGCCAGCACGCCAGCGAGTTGCAGGCCGGGGCGGTAGGTGGCGAGCCCGTGGGCGATGGCACCGAAGGTCTGCGCCATCGCCGAAGCGTCGATCACCGCGAGCACCGGCAGCCCGAACTGCAGCGCCAGCTCGGCGCTGGACGGCGCGCCGTCGTGCAGCCCCATCACGCCTTCCACCAGGACCAGATCGGCCTCGCTTGCCGCGCGGTGCAGCAGTGCGGCGCAGTGCAACGGGCCGCCCATCCACAGGTCGAGCTGCTGCACGGGCGCGCCGCTGGCGCGGGCCAGCACCATCGGGTCGAGAAAATCAGGCCCGGCCTTGAACACCCGCACGCGCCGGCCCTGCTGGCGGTGCCAGTGCGCCAGCGCCGCCGTGACCGTGGTCTTGCCCTGGCCGGAGGCGGGCGCGCTCACCAGCAGGGCTGGGCAGTCCACGGGGTTGACGGAGACGGCTGCGTGCATGGCGGTCACATCCCGCGGTAGCGCAGCGTGAGGTAGGCCTCGCGGCCCGGCTGGTTGAAGCCGCGCACGGTCTCGTAGGTCTTGTCGCCCACGTTGTTGAGCGCCAGGCCCAGCGTCCATTCGCGGGCCGGCGACCAGTCGGCATGCAGGTCGACCACGCCGAAGCCGCCCAGGTGCAAGGTGTTGGCGGCGTTGTCGTAGCGGTCGCTGAAGGCCTTGAAGGCGGCGCCCGCGCGCCATGCGCCCCAGGCGGTGTCGGCCGCAAGCTTCACGCTGTCTTTGGAGCGTCGCTGCAGCTGCTTGCCGAAGTTGGCGGTGCCGGCGCTGTCGTTGCGCGGGTCGGTGTGGTCCAGGCTCGCGGCTACGTTCCAGTGCTCGCCCTGGGCTTCGTAGCTGAGGCTCACGCCGTCGATGCGGGCATCCACGTTGCCGGGGTTGGGGCCGGGCGTGATGAAGCCGCGGATGCGGTTGTCGAAGTACGCCAGGCGCACCTGTTGCGCGGCACCGGCCCAGCGCAGGCTCAGTTCCGCATGCTTGCCTTCTTCGGGCAGCAGGGCGGGGTTGCCGAAGCCGGGGAAGTAGAGCTGGTTGAAGCTCGGCTGCACGAAGCTCGTGCCGTAGCTCGCGGCTGCGCGCCACGCGGGCGTGAGGTCGAAGCCATAGCCCAGCGAACCGGTGGTCTGCCGGCCGAACTGCGAGTTGCGGTCGTGGCGCAGGCTCAGCTGCCAGGTGTGGGCGCTGTGCTGGCCGTTCAGCCCCAGTGCCGCGCCGTTGACCGCGCGTTCCGACACCGCGAAGGGCGTGCCGGGCCGGCTCACCTTCTGCTGCAGGCGCTCGGCCAGCAGCAAGGCGGTGCCCAGCGGCGTGGCCAGCGTGTTCTCCCAGCTCAGCTGGGGCTGCACGCTCGCGATCTTGCCGGGGGTGGCGCTGGCCGAGGCGGTGACCTGGGTGTCGCTCTCGTCGGTGGCGCGCGACCAGCGCAGGCTGCTGCGCCAGCTCGGCAGCACTTCGCCCGCCACCTGCAGGCTCAGCACCTCGCTGTGCAGGGCGAGGCGCGAATCGGCGGTGGGGCCGTCGTCGTAGTGGTTCACGCCATCGGCCGACAGCAGGCCGGCATCGGCGCGCCAGCCCGGGGCAAAGCGCCAGCCCAGGCGCGCGTTGCCGCTGTTCTGGCGAAAGCCGTCGTCATCGGCGTTGTAGTTGCCGGGGCTCAAGGTGGTGTTGGTGGACGAGATGCCGCGGCTCTCGCTGTGCGCAGCGCTCACGGCGCCATCCACATCGCCCTCGCCGAAACGCAGGCCAGCGCTGGCCTTGCCGGTGCGGTGCGAACCGGCCGTGGCTGAGCCGTCGAACTGGACGCCCGGGGTGCCGCGGCGCGTGAAGACCTGCACCACGCCGCCGACGGCATCGCTGCCGTAGAGGCTGGACATCGGGCCGCGCACGATCTCTATGCGCTCGATGCTTTCGAGCGGAATGTTTTCCCACGACGGGGTGCCTTGCGTGGCCGAGCCATAGCGCACGCCGTCGATCAGCAGCAGCGTGTGGCGAGACTCCAGCCCGCGCAGCAGCAGCGCGCTGGCCTTGCCCGGCCCACTGCCGTTGGCGGTGAACTGCACGCCGGCCTGCTGCGACAACAGCTCGGGCAAGCTGCGCCCGGTGGCCTGCTCGATCTGCGCACGCTCGATGACGGTGGTCTCGGCCAGGCTCTGGTCGACACGCTGGAACGAGCGGGTGGCGGTGACGACCACGGGGTTGAGGCGCGTGGCCGCGTCGCCGTCGGCGGCAGCCTGCGCAGCCGCAGGGAGCGCCAATGCGAGAGAGGCGAGCGAGGCAAGAGAGACGAGGTCATGGCGGCGGAAGCGCGACGCGCGCGCAGGCGGCCACCCAAGGCAAGAAGACATCAAACGAGAACCACCACAAAGCCCGTGGCGCCCGCTTCCCCGCAGGTGCACACACAACAGCACACCGCTTTCACGGCATGCCTCTTCGTTGGCCGGTATCCGGGCTGGCGGAGACGACCTGTGTTCCCTTCCCAGATGCGACAAGTCGCGCCCAGTGGGTTGTAGACACAAGCTGAGAGCGGTGAGGCTCTCGTCCGCTTACCGTTGCGGGGGCAGCTCAGGTTGGGGTGTTGCCGGCGCTGCGGCGCGACCCTTCCTGATTCCCGTTGAACTGCACCAGCCGGAAGGCTGCTGCGAGCACCAACGGCGGCGATGATAATCCGTGGATCGAAGACAAGGCGAAAGCCTCGTCATCATCGATCGTGCCGGTGCCCTTCGGGGCTTGATCGGGAATACGGTGAGGAGGCTTCGGCCTCCAATGCCGCGGCTGTCCCTGCAACTGTGCCTCGGCTCCGAGTGGCGTGCACCGAGCTCAGCGCTGGCGTGCAACTGAGGAACGACACATCAACGCGCTGATGTGCTCAACCTCTTCGACAAGCAGAGGCTGCAATGGGGGCGCGGGCATCGATGGCCGCCTGGTCCACCCGATGGAGCCGCGCACGCTGCGCGTGGCTTTGCGCGCGAGTTTCTGAAAGATGAAAGAGGTGACCGAGATGAATGCCGTTCCCAAGCCCGAGATCGTCAAACCCCAGATCGCCGATTACCGCCGCCACGTGCTGGTGTGCACCGGCCCGCGCTGCACGGCTGATGGCCAGTCGCAGGCGCTGTTCGACAGCCTGGGCGAGAAGTTCAAGGCCGCGGGCATTCAAGAAGGCGAGCTGCGCGTCAAACGCAGCCGCGTGAGCTGCTTCGCGGCCTGCAAGGGCGGCCCCATCCTGTGCGTGCAGCCCGATGGCGTCTGGTACTACAACGTCACGCCCGAGAACATGGACCGCATCGTCGAGGAGCACCTGGTCGGCGGGCGCGTGGTCGAGGCGCTGGTTTTCCACCGGGGGCCCGATGGCAGCGCCTGCGCTGAGCCGCCCCCATCAGACATCACCACTTGAGCGCCATGCCCGGCGATCATGGGCGTGCCGGCGGCAGGTGCGATGCCTGGGTCAGCGATTCGAGCGATTCGGGCATGGCCGGTTCAGGGACCTCGATCGTCCTTTCGCTGCCGTCGGCGTGCGTGAGCAAGACGCGATAGTGAAAGCGATCTGCTCCTGCCGGAGCCAACGGGCCTGCAGCGGCAGTCGACAAGGACGCAATGGCCTCGCGTTGTATGGGCTGCAGCGACGCGTAGTCGCGCTCGACGTTGAGATGCAGCCCGGCCAAGCCGCCTCGGCGCTCGATCCGCACCTTCACCACGTCGTTGGCATCGCGATCGACCATGGCGCTTGCTACGCGTTACTCAAGGGCACACCGACCTGCTGCCAAGCGCTTCGGCACTTTGCGGCCAGCGAAGTCGCTCCGATCTTCTCGGCACTTGCCACCGTGAGGCTGGCGAACTCGCTGAAGCTCGCATCCGAACGCAGCTGCCGGCTGGTGCAGGTGGCGTACCAGACCTGGAGCGCCTGGCCCCAGGCCTGGCCATCGGCGGCGCTGGCAAACAGCGCGAAGGCCTTGTTGGGCACGCCGCTGTTGTCGTGCACGTCTGCCGTGGGGTCGATCTCGCCGTAGAGCTCGGGTTGTGGCGAGAGGCAATGCTTGGCCGAAGGGTGCAGCATGTCGCGAAGGCAGGTGAAGCCTTTGGCTTTTGTTGGCGACGCGATGATGCCCGCGCCCACCAGCCAGGCTTGCGGTTCGGTGACCGGCCACTGGTTCAGCCATTGGTTGAACACCGCACCGAAGACGTCGCTGATGCTTTCGTTGAGCGCACCCGACTCGCCTTCGTAGCGCAATGCACTCTCGTTCTGCGTCACGCCGTGCGTCAGCTCGTGGCCGATGACGTCGGGCGAGAGGTACATCTCGGTGAAGAGTTCGCCATCACCGTCGCCGTACACCATCTGCTGGCCGTTCCAGAACGCGTTGTCGTAGTTCCGGCTGTAGTGCAGGCTGGAGACGAGGTCGATGCCCTTGTTGTCGATCGAATTGCGGCCGAGCACCGTCTTGTAGAACTCGGCCACCTTCTGCGTGGTGTCGAACACCGTTTTGAAGCCGCCGGTGATCGACAGCACCGGGCTGCCGGGCAAGACCTTTCGGTTCTGGCAATCGAAAAGATGCTGCGCTGCAAGCGCCGCTGCCTTCTTGGCGGCAAAGCGCTCCACGTCGCGCAGGGTGGCGATGCGATGCGCTTCCCGCAAGCCACGCTGGCGCTCGGTTTCGAGATAAGTGTCTTGCAGCGCCTTTCGGGTCGAAGCATCCAGGCTCGCATCGCGCGAATACTTTCGCAGGACACCGGGCGGCACGATGAAGCAGCAGTGCGGACACAAGCGAGTGAAGGTCGCACGATGCGTCTCTGCGGGAGAGAACAAGTCTTGAGCCATCGGTTCTCCTTGTCAAAGGGTGCGGGCCAGTTTAGCGAAGCGCCTTGATTTGACGAGATAGAACTTCTGGCAGCACAGGTTTCTTGCGGGCCCCAGATGCATGCTGTATAAATGAACAGTATGAACCGCAAGCCCTCTGTTCCCGTTGATGTCACCCAACTCAAGGGGCGCGGAACGGCGTGGGCCATCGAGCATCGCTACACGCGGCAACCGAGCGAAACCTTCGACGACGGCTGGGGCACGCTCGACCAAGCCGCGAGCGAAGAGCATGTGCCGGTGACCACGCAGATCATCGAAGAGCGGGTCAAGTCCATCCTGTCGAGCAACGACTCGCCCGACATCTTTTTCGACCTGTCGATCAACCCGTATCGCGGCTGCGAGCATGGTTGCATTTATTGTTTTGCGCGCCCGACGCACAGCTATCTCAACATGTCGCCGGGTCTCGATTTCGAGACGCGCATCATCGCCAAGGTGAACGCGGCCGAGCGCTTGCGCGAAGCACTTGCCAGCCGCGGCTACGAACCGTCTTTCCTCAACATCGGCTCGGCAACCGACGCGTACCAACCCATCGAACGCAAGCTCGGCATCACCCGCTCGATCATCGAATTGCTGGCCGAGTGCCGGCATCCGTTCTCGCTGGTCACCAAGTCATCGGGCGTCGAACGAGATCTCGACCTCATCGTGCCGATGGCGGCCGATCGTCTGGTGGGGGTGTACGTGTCGGTCACCTCGCTCGACGCGAACCTCGCACGCATTCTGGAGCCGCGAGCCGCAGCGCCGCACCGGCGCCTTCGCACCATCGAGACGCTGGCCAAGGCCGGCGTGCCGGTGGGCGTGAGCCTGTCGCCGGTGATCCCCTTCATCAACGAGCCCGAGATCGAACGCATTCTGGAAGCCGCAGCGGCGGCGGGAGCGCGCACGGCCTTCAGCGTGGTGCTGCGCTTGCCGTGGGAAGTGAACCCGCTGTTCCAGCAGTGGCTGGAGCAGCATTTCCCCGATCGAGCCGCGCGTGTGATGGCGCGGGTGCGCGAGATGCGCGGCGGCAAAGACTACGACGCCACCTTCGGCAGCCGCATGAAGGGCGAGGGCGTCTGGGCCCAGCTTCTGCGCCAGCGCTTCGACAAGGCCTGCGCACGTTTCGGGCTGAACAAGACACGCATCGAGCTCGACTTGAGCTTGTTCCGGAAACCGCGGCTGCCCCGCACCGATGGGCAAGGCGAGTTGTTCTGACCGCTTCAGCGTGCTGCGCGGCAGGGTGCGGTGACGTCGAGCGCGGCACGGTAAACCTCGCTCTGCACGCCCATCAGGCCCAGCACCGTGTGCGACAGGTTGTCGTGGCTGAACGGGGTGTTCAGCTGCGCCGCCAGGCAATCGGGTTTCGACGCGGTTGCTGCAGGCGGGAGCCACATCACCATCGGCACATGCTTTTGCTCGCGTGGCGCAAAGGCATAAGGCAAGCCGTGCAGGTAGAGGTTGTTTTCGCCCAGCGACTCGCCGTGGTCCGACATGTAGAGCATGGCGGGTTCGTGGGCGGCCGTGCGCTGTTGCAGCCAGGTGATCGCCAAGGCCAGCACGTGGTCGGTGTAGGCGATGGAGTTGTCGTAGCCGTTGACCAGCGCCTGCCGGTCGCACTGCTGCAGCACGTTGGTCTGGCATTCGGGCTGGAAGGGTTTGCGCTCGGGCGGTGAACGTTTCCAGTACGCCGGCCCGTGGCTGCCCATCTGGTGCAGCACGACCACGATGCCGCGCTCGCGCCGGTCCGCGGGCAGGGCGGCGATGCGTGCATCCAGGCCTAGCAGCAGGGCTTCGTCTAGGCACTCGCCGTCCTGGCACAACGATGTGGGCAGAGCGGCGCTGTCCGGCGCGGGCGTGCCGGCCTCTGCGTTCGGCACGCGCTCGCACTGCCCTTTGCAGCCGGCCTGGTTGTCGAGCCACAGCACGGCAAGGCCTGCGCGTTGCAGCACGTCGAGCAGGTTTTCGCGGGGGTGGTCTTCAGACTCGAAAGCCGACTTGCCGAAGACGGAGAACATGCAGGGCAGCGACGTGGCCGTGCTGGTGCCGCACGAGCTCACCTCGCGAAAGCTTTGCACGCCCAGTGCTGCGAGCTCCGGGTTGGTCGGGCGCCCGTAGCCGTTGAGCGAGAAATGGTCGGCTCGCGCCGTCTCGCCCACCACCAGCAGCAGCAACGTCGGCTTGGTCCCTTGCGGGCGTGGCGCGAGCTTGGCATCGGCACCCACCACCAGCGGCGGCCCGCTGGGTTTGGCCTGTGCTTCGACGGCCACCATGGCCAGCGCGTAGAAAGAGTTGAGCGGGTTGATGAGGTAGCGCACGTGCTTGTAGTTGCGCATCGTGCCCGACATGTCGGCGAAGAAGATCATCAGCAAGGCACCCATCAGCACGATGGCGGCGAGCAGGCTCAGCAGGTTGCGCTTCAGTTGCCGCCAGACGGACAGGCGCTGCACGCGCAGCCGCATCAGCCACACGAGTGGCACCACGGCCAGCACGATGAGCCCGATGAACAAGCGCAGGCTGAGCAGATCGCGTGTCTCGCGCGCATCGGTCTGCAGCACGTTGACGATCATCGTGGAGTCGATCACCACGTTGTACGTGCCCATGAAATGCGCGCCGGCGGCAGCTGTGACCAGGAACAGCGCCAGCACCGGCTTGATGCTCCAGCGCCAGGCCGCGAGCGTCAGCACCAATGCAGTGAGGCCGGTCACCATGCCGCAGAAGGCGAGCATGAACAGGCGGCCGCGCAGCGACGCCATCTCGGGCAGGTCGCCCAGCGTGAACCAGAGCGGCCAGTTGGCCAGGCTCGCAAGCCAGAGACTGGCAAGCCATGCGAGGGTCAACGGGTTCCAGCCCTCGGGGGCTGATGCGGGCGTGGCGGGGGCGTTGGATCGGCGGAAAAGACGCATCAGCGAAATGAAAGCAGCGAGATGATGACTACGCAGCAGAGGGCGCGATGGTCAGTGTGGCACGGAAGCCGTAGGTCTCGCCGGGCCAGGGAGACTGCAGCACCAGTGACGCATGCTGCTGCTGCGCGATGCGCGCCACGATGGCCAGGCCCAGGCCAGTGCCTTCGGTGCGTGCCGAGCCGCGCGAATAGGGCTGCGATAGCGTTGACAGCGTGTGCGTGGGAACACCCGGCCCGTCGTCGCTGACGACAACGCGGCCGGGCGCTTCGACGCGCACTTCCACCTGCGCCTGCGGTGCGTGCTTCAGCGCGTTCTCGATCAGGTTGCGGATGGCGATGCCCAGCGCGTCGACATCGCCTTGCACGATCACCGGCTGCTCGGGCAGCTGCACGGCCAGGCGGTCCATCGCATCGGCATGGTGGCGAAACTCGTCGAGCACGAGCGTTGCGAGCTGGCACAGGTCGACAGGCTCGCGCGCGAGGCCGATGCCCGACTCGACACGCGAGAGCTGCAGCAGCTTGGTCGCCGTGTTGCTCAGCCGGTCCAGTGAGCGCACCAGCGCCAGCGCGCGCTCCTGCGCGTCGCCCTCGGGCAACTCGGCCACGAGGCGTTGCGCCTGTGCGCGTGCTGCCGCCAGCGGCGTGCGCAGCTCGTGCGCGCTGCTGGCGGCGAAGGCGCGCTCGGCGCGCACCACGCCTTGCAAGCGATCGACCAGCACGTTGATCGACGCCATCATCGGCTCGAACTCCGATGGCAGGTCGTTCGCCTGCAAGGGCGAGATGTCTCCTGCGGGCCGCGCCCGCCATTGGTCGCTGGCCTGCTGCACGCTGTTGAACGAGCGGCGCAGCAAGAGGTCGATCAGCAGCGCCGCGAGCGGCAGCAGGGCGAGCAGCGGCAGCACCAGCGCGGCGGTGCTTTCGGTCAGCGACTGGCGGCGTTCGTTCAAGGGCTCGCCGACCTGCACGATCACGCGGTTGTCGATGCCTCGCCGCGTGGCCACACGCCAGCCGCCCACTGTCGACAGCCCCGGTGCTGCATTCAAAGGCCAGGGCATGTCGCGCGTGGAGCCCGTCTGGCGCAGCACCGTGCCTTGCGCGTCTCGCACCAGCACGTGCATCACCTCGTCGTGGGGCACCACCGGCAGAGACGGCGTGGTGTCGACGGCCCAGGCCGCGGCCTCGATCGGGATCTGTTCGGCCAGCGACAGCAGAGCGCTGTCGAGCACGTCGTTCAACTCGTGACGCACGGCGATGGTGGCGACGATGGCTGCCGCCGTCCACAGCAGGCCCACCGCCACGAGCAGACGCAGCCGCAGCAGCCGCGCCAGGCTCCAGCGGCGCGGTGTCATCCGGGTTGGCGCTCCAGCCGGTACCCGAGTTGCCGTGTGGTGCTGATGGCTTCGGGGCCGAGCTTCTTGCGCAGGCGGCTGATCAGCACTTCGAGGGTGTTGCTGTCGCTGCTTTCGCCTTGCGAATAGAGGCGGCGCGTCAGCGCGTCCTTGCTCCACGTTTGCCCGGGGTGAATGGCCAGGCAACGCAGCAGCGCCCACTCCATGGCCGTGAGCGACAGCGTGAGTTCGTCGCGGCGGACCACCTGCACGTGGAAGTCGACCTGCGCGCCGCCGGCCAGCAGCAGCAGCGGTGTCGGCTTCAGTGCATAGCGCCGTGCCACCGCGTCGACACGGGCGCTCAGCTCTTCGAGGTCGAAAGGCTTCACGAGGTAGTCGTCGGCGCCCGAGGCGAGGCCGTTGATGCGGTCGCGGATCTGGTCGCGTGCACTCAGCACCAGCACCGGGAATGGCGTCGGCTGGCGCCGCACCTGGGCCAGCAGGTCCATGCCATCGCCATCGGGCAGGCCGAGGTCGAGCAAGGCCATGTCGCTGTCGCGCTGCTCGCTCAGGCGGGCGATCGCGTCGCGCGCATGCGAAGCGGTCTTGAGCCATTCCACGGCATGGCCTTGGGCCACGAGATGATCGGCTACCGCTTGGCCCAGATCGACATCGTCTTCGATCAGTGTGATGTGCATGGGAGCCGATTGTCACCCCGCACGGGCTCTGACGTGAAGCTGAAGCTCGGTCTGTGGGGTCTCAGGCCACGGCCGCTTCTGGGGGCGCGTCGTCGTCAGGACGGGCATCGCGCAGGTTCAGCGCGCCGGGCTGCCGCCCGCTCGCCTGGCCCAGCGTCACGGCGCCCACACCCGAAGCGTAGCGCTCGCGCAGCGAGTCGACCTGTGCGGACAGCGCCTGCGCATCGTCGACCTTGCTGCCGTGGCGCTGCAAGGTCATGCGGGCCATCTCGATCAGCTTGGAGTTCAGTGTGTGCTCGGCGTGGGCAATCAGCGTTTGCACGGCTGCGCGGTGATTGCCTTGCAAGGCGTGCGTGACGGCCTGCTCGGCCATCTCGGCAATGCGGGCGTGGGCGTCACGCACGCGCTCGGCGAAGGGCGGGTGTGCAGTGGCAGCGCCGGCGAGCAGTTCGGTCAAGCCCTTGGTGCTCGCAAAGCGCAGGCCGAGTGTGTCGACCCAGGCGTCGGAGCCGTCGAGCTGCAACTCGCCCGCGGTGAGCTGGGCCAGCAGCGCCAGCAGGTTGCATGCGGATTCGACGTCGAGCCCCGGCTCCTGAAGGTTGCCGAAGAGCTGGCGCACCTCGCTCACCACGGCGGCCACCTGCTTGCGCAGCATCAGGCTGAACACGGTGACGACCGAGACGAAGCGCTGCAGTCGCCGGCTCTGCGGCGCGCGCTCCAGCGCCTGCTGCAGGTTTTCGAGGCAGCGCTGCAGGCCCTTGCTGTCGCGCTGGTGGAAGCGGGCGAATGCCAGCAGCACCAGCGACTGGAAGTCGAACATCTTCGAGGTGATGCCGATGGCGGCTGCGCGCTCCAGCATCTTGGCCGACTCGTCGCGGTCGCCCATGTAGAACGCGAGCATGCCGTGCTTCTGCAGGCGCGTGATCGAACCCGGCGTGAGGCTGCTGGCCTTGCGATAGGTTTCGAGCGCCTCGCCGAGGTTGCCTTGATCGACCTGCACGCGCCCCATCACATCGTAGGCGTCGACATGGGTCGGGTGGTCCGAGATCAGGCTTTCCAGCGTGCGCATGGCGGTGGCGGGCTGGTTGCCTTCGATCTGTGCGCGGGCGATGCCCAGGCGGGCCCAGGGCAGGGCGCCGGTGGCGAGCACGGCTTCGCACAGCTTGCGGGCTTCATCGTGCCGGCCCTGGCGCAGCAGCAGCTCGGAGCCGATGCGTGCGGCGTACAGCCAATAGGCCCCGTGGCTCGCGAAACGCGCGAGGCACAGCCGGGTGGCCTGGTCGTGGTCTTGCTGCTCGATGGCAGTGAAGATGTCGCCGAGCACCTTCTTGCGGCGGCGTGCCTGCGTGAGCCGCTCGCCGAGCGCGGTCGCGGTGTGGGGCTTGAGCAGGTAGCTGTCGAGGGCGGATTCGGCGGCGTCGGCCACCATGGTGTACGACGCCTCGCCGGTCACGATGATGAAGACGGTGGAGAAGGGCAGCAGCTGGCTGCGGCGCAGGTCGTCGAGCAGGTTCTGCGCGGTGTAGCCGCTGTCTTCGGCGTCGAAGCGGTGCTCGCATAACACCACATCGAAGGGGCGCAACTCGAGCTGCTTGCGTGCGTCGTGAACGCGGCTGCACTGGACGACTGTGCCCACGCCGAAGTCGCGCAGCTGCGAGGTCAGGATGCTGCGCGAAGTCGGGTTGCCATCGACGACCAGCGCCCGGCACTCGGCAATGTCGCGGTCCAGCAGTTGCACGTTGTCTCCAGGGCCGGCATCGCGCCTGCAGCGTGATCACTGCAGCCGTGCTGGCGATTCTGGAGTTATCGGCGAGCGCCAGGGCGACTTGAGAAGCCGCCCTGGGCCACGCCAGAAACGAACCTACTTGAACAGGTCCTTGACCCGGTTGGTCCAGCCCTTGGTGTTGGGCGAGTGGCGGTCGGCCGACTTGGAGAGCGACTCGTCCAGCTCGCGCAGCAGCTTGCGCTGGTGTTCGGTGAGCTTCACCGGCGTCTCGACGCTCACGTGGCAATACAGGTCGCCAGGGTAGCTGGAGCGCACGCCCTTGATGCCCTTGCCGCGCAGGCGGAAGGTCTTGCCGTGCTGCGTGCCTTCGGGCAGCTCGATCTCGGCCTTGCCGCCCAGCGTGGGCACTTCGATCGTGCTGCCGAGGGCGGCCGTCGTCATGCCGACGGGCACAGTGCAATGCAGGTCGTCGCCGTCGCGCTCGAAGATCTCGTGCTGCTTGATGCGGATCTCGATGTACAGGTCGCCGGCCGGGCCGCCGTTGGTGCCGGGCTCGCCGTTGCCGGCCGAGCGGATGCGCATGCCTTCGTTGATGCCGGCAGGGATCTTCACTTCCAGCGTCTTGTTCTTCTTGACCTTGCCTTGCCCGTGGCAGGTGGTGCAGGGCTCGGGAATGATCTTGCCCGTGCCGTGGCAATGCGGGCAGGTCTGCTGGATGCTGAAGAAGCCCTGGCGCATGCTCACCGTGCCGGCGCCATTGCAGCTCGGGCAGGTCTTGGCGCTGGAGCCGGGCTTGGCGCCGCTGCCGTGGCAGGTGCCGCACTCTTCCCAGCTGGGGATGCGGATCTGCGTTTCCTTGCCGTGGGCCGCTTCTTCGAGGCTGATCTCCATCGCGTAGCTGAGGTCGCTCCCGCGGTAGACCTGCTGGCCACCCGGGCGACGCCCACCGCCACCCTGGCCGCCAAAGATGTCGCCGAAGATGTCGCCGAAGGCCTCGGCAAAGCCGCCGAAGCCTTCAGCCCCCGGGCCGCCGGGGCGGAAGCCGCCCGCATTCGGGTCGACGCCGGCGTGGCCGTACTGGTCGTAGGCCGCACGCTTTTGCGGGTCGGAGAGCATCTCGTAGGCTTCCTTGCCCTCCTTGAACTGCTCTTCCGATTTCTTGGCACCGTCCCCCTGGTTGCGGTCGGGGTGGTGCTTCATGGCCAGCTTGCGGTAGGCCTTCTTGATGTCGTCCTCGGTGGCGGTTTTGGCTACGCCGAGTACGTCGTAATAGTCACGCTTTGCCATGCTGTTTCTGTCGCTTTTGCTACTGCTTTGAATGCGAAATCCCCCGTGTGCCGGTCAGCCCACGGGGGAGGGTGCAATGGCGCCCTTGCTGCGATTACTTCTTGTCTTTGACTTCCGTGAACTCGGCGTCGACGACGTTGTCATCGGCCGGCTTGCCTGCCGTTGCACCCTGCGGAGCCTCGGCCTGCGTGGCCCCGGCGCCCGCTGCGGCCTGGGCCGCCTGCGCTTCGGCATACACCTTCTCGCCCAGCTTCTGGCTGGCCGTCATCAACGCTTCGGTCTTGGCCTCGATGGCAGCCTTGTCTTCGCCCTTGAGCGACTCTTCGGCTTCCTTCAGCGCGGTTTCGATCTTTTCCTTCTCGGCAGTGTCGAGCTTGTCGCCATGCTCGCCCAGGGATTTCTTCACGCTGTGCACCAGCGCGTCGGCCTGGTTGCGGGCCTGCACCAGCTCGAGCTTCTTCTTGTCTTCGGCGGCGTTGAGCTCGGCGTCTTTCACCATCTGCTGGATCTCGGCTTCGCTCAGGCCTGAGTTCGCCTTGATGGTGATCTTGTTTTCCTTGCCGGTGCCCTTGTCCTTGGCACCCACGTGCAGGATGCCGTTGGCGTCGATGTCGAAGCTCACCTCGATCTGCGGCGTGCCGCGCGGTGCCGGCGGGATGCCTTCGAGGTTGAACTCGCCCAGGCTCTTGTTGCCGGCAGCGATCTCGCGCTCGCCCTGATAGACCTTGATGGTCACGGCGGGTTGGCTGTCTTCAGCGGTCGAGAACACCTGCGCGAATTTGGTCGGGATGGTCGTGTTCTTCGCGATCATCTTGGTCATCACACCGCCCATGGTCTCGATGCCCAGGCTCAGCGGGGTCACGTCGAGCAGCAGCACGTCCTTGCGGTCGCCGGCAAGAACTTGGCCCTGGATTGCGGCGCCCACGGCCACGGCTTCGTCGGGGTTGACGTCCTTGCGCGGTTCCTTGCCGAAGAACTCCTTGACCTTGTCCTGCACCTTGGGCATGCGGGTCATGCCGCCCACCAGGATCACGTCGTCGATCTGGCTGGTCTGAACGCCGGCGTCCTTGATGGCGGTGCGGCAGGGGGCGATCGTGCGTTCGATCAGCTCTTCGACCAGAGCTTCGAGCTTGGCGCGAGTGAGCTTGATGTTCAGGTGCTTCGGGCCTGAGGCATCGGCTGTCACGTAGGGCAGGTTGATGTCGGTCTGGGCGCTGTTGCTCAGCTCGATCTTGGCCTTTTCGGCCGCCTCTTTCAGGCGTTGCAGGGCGAGCACGTCCTTCGACAGATCGACGCCCTGTTCCTTTTTGAACTCGGTGATGATGTAGTCGATGATGCGTTGGTCGAAGTCTTCGCCGCCGAGGAAGGTGTCGCCGTTGGTCGACAGCACTTCGAATTGCTTCTCGCCGTCGACATCGGCGATCTCGATGATCGAGATGTCGAACGTGCCGCCGCCGAGGTCATACACGGCGATCTTGCGGTCGCCCTTTTCGTTCTTGTCGAGGCCGAAAGCCAGTGCGGCCGCGGTCGGCTCGTTGATGATGCGCTTGACGTCAAGGCCGGCAATGCGGCCGGCATCTTTGGTGGCCTGGCGCTGTGCGTCGTTGAAGTACGCGGGCACCGTGATCACGGCTTCGGTGACGGCTTCGCCGAGATAGTCCTCGGCGGTCTTCTTCATCTTGCGCAGAATCTCGGCGCTGACCTGCTGGGCGGCGAGCTTCTGACCACGCACTTCGACCCAGGCGTCGCCGTTGTCGGCGGCCACGATCTTGTAGGGCATCAGGTCGATGTCCTTCTGCACTTCTTTTTCAGTGAACTTGCGGCCGATGAGGCGCTTCACTGCGTACAGCGTGTTGCGCGGGTTGGTGACGGCCTGCCGCTTGGCCGAGGCGCCGACGAGGATCTCGCCGTCTTCCTGGTAGGCCACGATGGACGGCGTGGTGCGTGCACCTTCGCTGTTCTCGATCACCTTGGTGGTGTTGCCTTCCATGATGGAAACGCACGAGTTGGTGGTCCCGAGGTCGATGCCGATGATCTTTGCCATGTGTGTGCTCCTGCAGACTGTTAAAACTGATGTGTTCGAGTTGTGGATAAGTGCGGGCTTTTCAAGGGCCGGCGGCTTGTGGATTCGTTCTTACTTGGGGGCGGCCACGGTGATCAGGGCCGGGCGCAGCACGCGGTCGGCAATCAGGTAGCCCTTTTGCAGCACGGCTACCACGGTGTTGGCCTCTTGCTCGGCGGGCACCATGCTGATGGCCTGGTGCTGGTGGGGGTCGAACTTGGTGCCGGCCGGCGGATTGATCTCGAGAACCTTGTTGCGCTCGAGCGCGGCCGACAGCTGGCGCAATGTGGCGTGCACGCCTTCGAGCAGCTGCTCGGGGGTGGCGGCCTGGATGGCGATGGCAGCTTCCAGACTGTCTTTCACCGGCAGCAGGCTGTCGGCAAAATTTTCAACTGCGAACTTGCGGGCTTTCACCACCTCTTCGTCGGCACGGCGGCGGATGTTCTCGGTCTCGGCCTTGGCCCGCAGGTAGGCGTCCGACATCTCGGCGAGGCGGGCTTCGAGCGAGGGCTGGTCGGCCGGCGCCGGCTGGACCGGGGTTTCGGGAAAGAACTCGGGTTGCTCGCCGGGCGCTTGGTTTTGGGAGTTGTCTTCTGTGTTCTGCATGGGTCGAATACCTGTCGAAGGCGGGCATGTGGGTGCACCGCGGTGGATTTCAAGAGCGTTTCAAAAGCGTTTTCGAGTCGATCAGTCGGGATCGGTCGACGCGCTCCAGCGATTCCAGTCGGCCAGTTGGCGGCGGTCGCGCTTGGTCGGGCGGCCTTGCTCGATGGCGAGGGCCGGCTCGGGCGTGTCGCGCCGCTGGCGTGCAGCCTCTTCGCGCCGTGCCACGCTCTCGGGCGTCTCTTCGTAGAGAGCCTGTGCCACGGGGGCGGGGCCGCGCATGTTGCTGAGGCCGCGAACCTGGATGGCCCGCGTCACCGGGCCTTGCCGAAGTTCGACCAAGTCGCCGGGGTGCAGTTCCCGCGCCGGCTTGGCCACCTGGCCGTTGACCTGCACGCGGCCCTTGTCGATTTCTTGCGTGGCCAGGCTGCGCGTCTTGAAGAAGCGGGCGGCCCACAGCCACTTGTCGAGGCGCACGGTTTCCGCGGCTTTCATGCTGCGGCCACGGCTTGAGGCGCACGCGTGTCCCAGCCCTGCATGTGCTGCAAGGCGAGGGTGGTCAAGGCGGCCATCCACTCATGCTGATCGTTCAGGCAGGGCACGTAGTTGAACGCGGTGCCGCCGGCCTTGAGAAAGGCGTCGCGCGCTTCCTGGGCGATTTCTTCCAGCGTTTCGAGGTTGTCGGCGACGAAGCCGGGGCACATCACGTCGACCTTCCTGATGCCCTGTTTTGCGAGCTTGACCAGCGTGGGCTCGGTGTAGGGCTGCAGCCATTCGGCGCGGCCCAGGCGGCTCTGGAAGGTGACGACGAGGTTCTCGGGCTTCACATCGGCCCGCGCGGCCACGCGCCGGGCCGTCTCCTGGCATTCGTCGTGATACGGGTCGCCCAGCGTCTGGGTGCGCTTGGGCATGCCGTGAAAGCTCATCACCAGCTTCTCGCCGCGGCCGTGGGTCGTCCAGTGGTCCAACAGCCGCTTGGCGAGCGCGTCGATGTAGCGCGCGTCGTCGTGATACCGGTTGACGAAGCGCAACTCGGGCAGGCTGCGAATGCGCCTGGCCCACGCGTAGACGGCGTCGGACACGCTGCCGGTGGTGGCCGCGCAGTACTGCGGGTACATCGGCAGCACCAGCACGCGTTCGGCGCCGCCGGCCTTCAGCTCATTCATCACCGAAGCGATCGATCGCGAGCCGTAGCGCATGGCGAAGCGCACCGTGACGCGGTGGCCGCGCTGGCCCAGGTAGCCGGCGAGCAGCTTGGCCTGCTTGTCGGTCCACACCGTGAGCGGCGAGCCCTCGGGCGTCCAGACACTGGCATAGCGCTTGGCGGATTGGGCCGGGCGCACGCGCAGGATCACGCCGTGCAGGATGGGGAGCCAGACCAGCCGCGGGATCTCGATCACCCGCGGGTCGCGCAAGAACTCGGACAGATAGCGCCGCACGGCCGACGTCGTCGGTGCGTCGGGCGTACCGAGGTTGCACAGCAGGATGGCGGTGCGGGGAGCCGACCCGGTGGCGGGTGCGGGTTCGCGGGCAAACGGCATGGAGGGTGAGACGCTGGCTGAGGCTGGCAGAGGGGCCGGGCGATGAGGCAGGGCGCGATTATCGTTGCCCCGGGGAGCATCGGCTTCAGCCGGAATCGGTGCCCGCCGTGGCGCGTGTCCGCTGAACGCATTGCTCGATGTCGGCCAGCACGGTGCTGACGTTGATCGGCTTCGTCCAGTAGCCTACGAAGCCGGCTTCGTAGGCGCGCTGCACGTCGTCGGGCATCGCGTCGGCCGAGCACATGTAGGCCGGCACGGTGTCGAGGCCGGGCAGGGTGCGCAGCAGGCGCAGCACCTCGAAGCCCGAGATGCCGGGCAGGTGGGCGTCGAGCACCAGCACTTCGGGCTGCCAGTCTTGCGCGAGCGTCAGCGCCTGGTCGCCGTCTTCGGCGACGCGCAGGTCGATCTGGCTGCTGTGCATGCGCATCGCCTCTTCGAACAGGATGGCGTTGATGCGGTTGTCTTCGACGTACAGCATGCGCAGGCCGGCGGTTGCGGGGGCTTGGGCGATGACCGGTGGCACAGGGGCAACAGCCGCTGGCGCCTCGGCGCATTGCAGCTCCACCCGCACGCAGGTGCCGCGGCCCGCCTCGCTGGCCACGCTCAGGCGGCCGCCGATGGCCTGCACGAGGCTGCGGGCGATGATGAGGCCGAGGCCCGTGCCTTCGATGGTCGAGGTTTCGCGACCGAGCCGCTCGAAGGGCTCGAAGAGACGGCTCAGCTGGTCGGGGCTCATGCCCGAGCCGTTGTCTTCGACGCACAAGGTGAGGCGGCCGGGCGCTGCGCCTTCGAGGCGCCAGCGAAGGCTGCCGCCGGGGTGGTTGTACTTGACGGCGTTGGATGCGACGTTGAGCAGCACCTGGCGCAGGCGCTGCATGTCGGCCTGCACCCAGGTGCCGGGTGCGATCTGGTTGTCGACCTGCACCTGCCCGGCCTGCGCCAGCGGGCTCAGCAGCTCGATGGTGCGGGTGATGGCGTCGTGCAGGTCCACCGCACTCAGGCTCAGCGACAGGGCGCCTTCTTCGATCTTCTGAAGGTCGAGCACGTCGTTGATGAGTGCGAGCAGGTGTTCTCCGGCATCGAGCACGTGGCCGGCGTATTCGCGCACGGTCTTCGAGTCGGGTGCGGCGTGGCCCAGGCCCAGCAGCTGCGAGAAGCCGATCACCGCATTCAGCGGCGTGCGCATCTCGTGGCTCATGCGCGAGAGGAATTCGCTCTTCGCCTGGTTCGCGAGTTCGGCGGCCTGCTTGTCGCGCAGCATCTGCTCGGCCTGCTTGCTGCGTGTGATGTCGGATTGGGTGCCGACGACGCGAAGCGGCTCGCCGTCCCTGCCGAAGCTCACGACCTTGCCGCGGTCGCGAATCCACAGCTCATGCCCGAGGCGGTGGCGCCCGCGGTATTCCACGTCGTACAGGGGCGTCGAACCCTGCAGGTGGCGGCGCATCTCGGCCAGCGCGTGGGGCAGGTCGTCGGGGTGCACGCGCGAACGCCATTCGTCCGCGCTGTCGCCGATCTCGTCTTCGGCGTAGCCGCACAGCTCTTTCCAGCGCGCCGAATAGAAGAACTTGTTGCTGCGCACGTCCCAGTCCCAGACGCCGTCGCCCGGCCCTTCGAGCGCGAACTTCCAGCGTTCTTCGGCCATGGCCAGCGCCTGCTCGGCGGCGCGCTGCTGGGTGATGTCGCGAAAGGTCAGCACGACCGACAACATGCCGCCTTCGGGATGAAGCTGCAGCGGGTGGGCGTTGAGGGAGATCCAGCGCAGTTGGCCGTCCGGGCGTCGCAAGGCGTGGATCTGGTCCATCAGCGGCTGCTCGCTGCCGATCACCCGCCGCACCGGGTTGCGTTCGGGCGGCAGCGTGCTTTCGTCGAAGCCCAGCAACTGGAAGGGCCAGGCCTCGCCCTGGCTCATGGCCTCGGCCTGGGTGACGCCGAGGATCGCGCAACCGGCCGGGTTGACGGCAATGATCTTGAGTGCCGGCGTGACCACCACCAGCCCGTCGCTGATGGCCAGGGCGACCGAGCGGTACAGCTCTTCGCTCAGCCGCAGCTTGTTGGCGGCGCGGCTTTGTTCGGTCAGGTCGCGGGCGACGTAGAGCACGCGCTGGCCGGGCATCGGCGAGATGCGGGCCTCGAAGACGCGGGCCGAGTCGTCGGGCATGGCGAGTTCGTAGTCGAGCCGCTGCACGTCACCGCTCGCCAGCGCACCCGTGACGGCCAGCATGACGCGGTCTGCGAGCGGCTGGGGCAAGACGGTGGTGACCAGCTGGCCGCGCACCTTTTCCCACGGAAGCACCAGCATCGGGTGAGTGGCAGAGCTGCATTCGAGGTACCGGCCCTCCGCGTTGAGCACGAACCACAGGTCGGGCACGGCCTCGAGCACGGCGCTGAGGCGGGACTCCGAGTCGCGCAGCTGCGTCTGCTGTTCGGACAGCTCGAGCTCGGTGCGCTTCCGGTCGGTGATGTCGATCGACAGGTGGACGACGCTGCTGTCGGGCAGCAGGCGGTCGCTGACGATGACCCAGCGGTCCTTCCAGCGCATCTCGTGCTGTTCGCCGTCGGGCGAAGCCAAGCCCATGCGCCAGCGAACGAAGGCCTCGCGATCGTGGGCATCCGGATATTCGCCGTGCTCCGTCATGCGCTCGACGATCTCGCGCCAGGTCCCGCCGCTGCTCATGAAGTGGCCGATGCCGTCGCGCCACATCGAATTGGCGAGCACCACCCGGCCCTCGGGGTCGGTGATCATCACGCCCACCGTCAGGCTGTCGAGTGCGTCGCCGAGCATCCGCTCGGCCTTGCGGGCTGCGCGCTGGGCCTGCACGCGTTCGGTGATGTTGCTGGTGGTGCCGCGGTATCCGCGGAAGTGCCCCGCGCTGTCGAAGACCGGGACGCCGCTGATGCTCACCGTGATGAGCCCGTTGTGCGTCGGGCGGTCGGTCACGATGTCGCGAAAGGGCGAGAGCGTTTCGTACGCCTCTTGGTGCCGGCGCAATGAATCGGTGGTGTCGCCTTCGCTCGGCAGATTGAGCTCCGGCAGGGTGTGGCCCACGACCTCTTCAGGGCGCCTGCCGGTATGGGCCTCGACACTCGACGAGACCCAGGTCACGCGGCCCGTGGTGTCGCTTTCCCACAGCCAGTCGGTGCTGGACAGGCTGGCTGTGCGCACGCGGGCTTCTTGCAGGCGCCAGCGCTCTTCTTTCAGGCGTGCTTCGAGCAGGGAACCGGCCAGCAGAGCGAGGTCGTGCAGGGCCGCGAGTTTGTGTTCATCGAACGCGCGCGGCACGGTGTCCATCGCGCAGGCCAGGCCGACCACGTGGCCGTCGACAACGATGCGGCTGGCGGCGAAGGCGCGGATGTTCGAGTGGGCGGCGGCGACGGCGTGAGCCCATCGCGGGTCGCCGGAGCAGTCGCCGACCACCAGGTTGTCGGCATCCATCAGGGCATTCAGCAACGCGCTGCCGGCCAAGGGCAGCTCGGGTTGATTCAAGCCCGTTTCGGCCTTGACCCACAGGCCGGTTTCATCGTGGAGCAGGCCCAGCCAGGCCATCGGACAACCGAGCTGCGCAGCCACCAGCCGCGCCACTGCATCGAACTGGGCCTCTGGGGCGGTGCCGAGCTTGCGCAGCTCACGCAGCGTGGTCGGGAGGCCGGCTGGATCGGACGATGGCGGCATGGGAGGCTGGCGGAGACCCGAGTTCGCACCCGTCAAGGGGTGAGCTCAATGACCGGATTGAAGGCCCGCAGCATGCGAATGTCAGAACTGATCTTGCGGCTGCGTGTCCGAGAACTTCAGGATCTCGAAGCGCACGCTCGGGGCGGTGGGGTCGGTGAGCGATGCCCCCAGGCCGATCACGCCCGACCCGTGCAGCGTGCAAGTACCCCGGCGCAGCGCGACGATTTCGGAGTCGTTCGAGAAGCGAACGTAGGTGCCGTTGTAGCTGAGGTCGGTGAGCTGGAACGCGCCGCCATGCCAGTCGATCCGGGCGTGCGAGCGCGACACGCGCGAGTCGTCGATGCAGTAGGTGACCTGCGGGCTGCGCCCCAGCACCACCGGCAGGCTGGGGCCGGCATAGACGCGGTTCATGTCGAGCCAGATCAGGCGAATGCCCTCGGGTTCGAGGTTGGGCAGCAACTCGCCATAAGCGGTGGCGGCCGTGTCGCTGAAACGGCGGCCTTCGAGCAGGTGCACATGGACCGGCTCGACACGGCCGCGCAGCTGCACCTTGTCGAGGCTGCGAAAGCGCGAGCGAAGATCGTCGGCCAAGCCATTCACGACACTGGCGGTGGCGAGGGTTTCGTTGTCACCGGCATGGTCGAGCAAGCGGGCGGCCACGTTGACGGCATCGCCGAAGCAGTCGCCCGACATCTCGATCACCTCGCCGTGCGCCAGGCCGACTTGCAGCTTGAGCACCGGCGTGGAGCCAGACGGGCCGTCGGCGTGGGGGGGCACGATGCGATCGAGTGAGTCGTGCATCTCGTCGGCGGCGATCACGGCCGCGGCCGAATCGGCGAACACCGCCATCAGGCCATCGCCCAGGGTCTTGACGACCACGCCCCCCGTCGTCGAAACGATCTGCGCGATGAGGGCGACGCTGCGTGTGACCACCGTGGTGGCCTCGGTGTTGCCGAGGGTTTCGTACAGCGAGGTGCTGCCGCGCAAGTCGGCAAACAGTACGGTTCGCTGAAGAATCTGCGTCATGTCGTGAAGTTTATGGCAACAAACATGAAAAAAGCCCCGGTGAATTAGACCGGGGCTTGATGCTTTTTTTGAGGATCAGAGGTTGTCGAGGTACGTCCGCAACTTATCCGAGCGGCTAGGGTGCTTGAGCTTGCGAATCGCCTTGGCCTCGATCTGGCGGATGCGCTCGCGGGTCACGTCGAACTGCTTGCCGACTTCTTCCAGCGTGTGATCGGTGCTCATCTCGATGCCGAAGCGCATGCGCAGCACCTTGGCTTCGCGCGGCGTCAGGCTGTCGAGAATGTCCTTCACCACATCGCGCAGGCCGGCCTGCATGGCGGCTTCGATCGGCGCGGTGTTGTTGGTGTCCTCGATGAAGTCGCCCAGATGCGAATCGTCGTCGTCGCCGATGGGGGTCTCCATCGAGATCGGCTCCTTCGCGATCTTCATGATCTTGCGGATCTTGTCTTCCGGGATCTCCATCTTCTCGGCCAGCGTCGGTGCGTCCGGCTCGAAGCCGAATTCCTGCAAGTGCTGGCGGCTCAGCCGGTTCATCTTGTTGATCGTCTCGATCATGTGCACCGGGATGCGGATCGTGCGCGCCTGGTCGGCGATCGAGCGGGTGATGGCCTGGCGGATCCACCACGTCGCATACGTCGAGAACTTGTAGCCGCGGCGGTATTCGAACTTGTCCACCGCCTTCATCAGGCCGATGTTTCCTTCTTGAATCAGGTCGAGGAACTGCAGGCCGCGGTTGGTGTACTTCTTGGCGATGGAGATCACGAGGCGGAGGTTGGCCTCGATCATTTCCTTCTTGGCGTCACGCGAAGACTTCTCGCCTTCGTTCATGCGCTTGTTGATCTGCTTCAGGTCTTCGAGCGGCACGACGGCACGGGCCTGCTGGTCGGTCAGCTTCTTCTGCAGCTCTTGAATGGCGGGCAGGTTGCGCGCCAGCACGGCGCTGTAGTTCTTGCCGGAAGCCGCTTCCTTCTCAGCCCACTTCAGGTTGAGCAGGTTGGGCGGGAAATGCTTGATGAAGTATTCCTGCGGCATGCCGCACTTGTCGACCAGGATCTTGCGCAGCTCGCGCTCATAGCGGCGCACGTCGTCGACCTGCGAACGCAAGATGCCGCACAGCTTCTCGATCGTCTTGACGGTGAAGCGAATCGTCATCAGCTCGGCGCTGATGGCTTGCTGCGACTTGTTGTACGACTGCGATTGGTAGCCGTCCTTCTCGAACGACTTGCGCATCTTGTCGAAGTTGATGCGCAGGTTTTCGAACTTGGTCAGCGCGGCGGCCTTCAGCTCTTCGAGCTTCTTGGTCAGCGCCTTGCTGCCGCCTTGGCCGTCGTCATCGTCTTCTTCGTCGAAGAAGTCGACGTCTTCTTCGGCCACGTAGTCGTCGGCCTCGTCTTCCGAGACGAAGCCGTCGACGGCTTCGGAAATCTGCATCTCGCCTGCGGTGATGCGGTCGGCGTAGACCAGGATCTCGGCGATCGTCGTCGGCGAGGCGCTGATGGCCAGCATCATCGCCTGCAAGCCGCCTTCGATGCGCTTGGCGATCTCGATTTCGCCTTCGCGGGTCAGCAACTCGACCGTGCCCATCTCGCGCATGTACATGCGCACCGGGTCGGTCGTGCGGCCGAATTCGGAGTCCACCGTCGACAGCGCGGCTTCCGCAGCTTCTTCGGCTTCTTCTTCGGTGGCGGTGGTGGTGCCGCCGCCGGCAATCAGCAGCGTGGCGGCATCAGGCGCCTGCTCGTACACGGCAATGCCCATGTCGTTGAGCATCGACACGATGGCTTCGAGGATTTCGGCGTCGACCAGCTTCTCGGGCAAGTGGTCGTTGATTTCCTGGTGCGTTAGGAAGCCGCGCGTCTTGCCCATCTTGATGAGCGTCTTCAGCTCCTGACGGCGCTTGGCGACTTCTTCTTCGGTGAGCGCGGTCTCGTCCAGGCCGAACTCGCGCATCAGCGCGCGCTCTTTCGCGCGCGACACCTTCATGCGCAGCGGCTTGACCTTCGCGACCTTCTCCTCGCCGCCCTCAGTCTCGACCTCGGGCTCGCCTTGCAGGTCGGCCTCAATGTCGGAGAAGTCCTCTTCAGGCACTTCTTCCTTCTTGGCTGCGGCACCGGCCTTGGGCTTGCGGCCAGGCTTGCCCTTGGCCTCGACGGCCTTGGCAGCCGGCTTGGTTGCGGCCGCAGCAGCAGCCTTGGCGGGCTTCTTCTTGTCTTCGGCCTCGGCCTTGTGGGCTTTGGTGGGCGCAGCGGCTGGTGCTGCCTTGGCGGGGGCGCTCTTCTTCGCGGTCATGCAAATCCTCGAATGGTGGTGGGCGTCACGGCTTTGTGCTGATGGCTCCTGCGCACAGAAAACAGCGGCCCGCCTCTGTATTTACAGACGCAGAACGAATGTTCAAGGTGCACCATGAAACCGGCAAAAAGCGAAGCCAACCAATGCGGCGGCATGCCGGCACGGGTTTGGCCATTGCTCTGACACATCGGCGGACAAGCTGGCGTGACCATCGAATTGAGTGCAGCCCTTGCGGGATATGGGTGGCCTTGTGTGGGGACCCTGGGTCAGAGGGTGGCCGGGGCCCGGAGGTGCTGCTGTCACTCTTGCCGCGTAACAAACCCTCAATTATCGTCGAAACCAGGCGTTACGTCAAAGTAGGCTGCTTCGTGACGGCAAGGAGATGCTTGAGGCGCTCATTCAGTTCACTCCAGCGAGCCCGAGCGCCAAGGTTTGTGGCGATTTCGGGAGCCAGCACCTTTTGCTCGGCCCGGAGCGCCTCGATCCACATGTCGTCAACCAATTTGCGCAGGTCGGCAAACTGCATTTCGTCGGCCAGTGCGCTCTGCGGCACCAATTGCAGCGAGGCCGCGGCCCATTCGGTTTCTTGCAAGGCTTGCTCGAGCACCGCCCAGGGCGACGCGCCGTGCTCGTGCAGGTAGCGCTCCAGCCATGCGCACAGCGGGCCGTGCACGGAGGGCAGGGCGGCCAGCAGTTCATGGTCATCGGCATCGAGCTGTTGCCACCAGTCGCTGTGCAACAGGAGCATGCGCAGCGCGGTATCGGCCGGGCTGGCCGGTGCCGCTCGGTTGCTCATGCGGTTGGGCCTGGGGCTGCGCGCGAACTCGGGTTTCGCAGCGCGCGGCGCCGATTCGGCGTCGGCGTTGCGTCTGGGCACGGCGTTGGCCTGCCAGAGCTGGGCCAGGTTGGGTGTGCTCAAGCTCCCCAACTGAGCCAGTTCACCCAGCAACTGGAGTTTGAATGCGCCCTCGGGCAGCGCCCCCCAAAGCGGTTTGGCGTTGGCCAGCAACTTGGCTCGGCCTTCGGCGCTGTCGAGGTCCATGCCGTCTCGGGCGGCTTCAACCAGTTGGCGCGACAGAGGTACTGCCTGCGCGACAGCCTGCTCGAACGCTTCAGTCCCATGCTCTCGCACATAGGAATCGGGGTCATGTTCAGTCGGCAGGAACAGGAACCGGATGGTGCGTGTGTCGGTGGCGTGCGGCAGTGAAGCCTCCAATGCCCGCCCGGCGGCGCGGCGCCCGGCAGCGTCGCCATCGAAGCTGAACACCACCGAGTCGGTGAAGCGAAACAGTTTCTGCACGTGCTCGGCGGTGCAGGCGGTTCCCAACGTGGCCACGGCGTTCGGGAAGCCCAGTTGAGCCAACGCGACCACGTCCATGTAGCCCTCGACAACCAGCACATAGCCGCGCTGGCGCATGGCCGTGCGGGCTTCGTGCAGGCCGTAAAGCTCGCGTCCTTTGATGAAAACCGGTGTTTCGGGCGAGTTCAGGTACTTCGGCTCGCCCTTGTCGAGCACGCGGCCGCCGAAGCCGATCACATCGCCCTGCACGGATCGGATCGGGAACATGATGCGGTCGCGAAAGCGGTCGTAGCGCTTGCGGTCGGCTTCGTTGTCACCCGTCGCGATGACCAGGCCGCTCTCTTCGAGCAGCGGATCGTCGTATTGTGGAAAGACGCTCGCCAGACCGCGCCAACCTTCGGGTGAATAACCCAGGCCGAAGGCCGCGGCGATCTCGCCCGTCAGGCCGCGGCCCTTCAGGTAGTCGATGGCGCGCGGATTGGCCTTGAGCTGCTTGCGGTAGTGGTCGGCGGCCTTGGCGAGTACGTCGCTCAGCGTCGCCTGGCGCTCTTTCAGTTCGGCGGCACGCTCGCGCTCTTGCGGGGAGCGGTCATCTTCGGGGACGGTCATGCCGACCTGTTGGGCCAGGTCACGCACGGCGTCGAGAAAGCCCATGCCCGAATGCTCCATCAGGAAGCCAATGGCGTTGCCATGCACCCCGCAACCGAAGCAGTGGTAAGTCTGCCGCGTGGCGCTGACGATGAAACTGGGCGACTTCTCGCCGTGAAAAGGGCACAGCCCTTTGTGGTTGATGCCAGCCTTCTTCAGTTGCACGTGGCGACCGACGATCTCGACGATGTCGGCGCGCGAGAGCAGGTCTTGGACGAAGGCGGGCGGGATCACGTGACGAGTCTAACGAAGGCCACCATGCAAAACGCCGCCCTGAGGCGGCGTTCATGGGCAGGAGACGATCAGATCGCGAAATCGTCGATCTTCTTGCCGGAAGCGAGGGCGGCTTTCAGCCACTTGGGTTGCAGGCCGCGGCCGCTCCAGGTGTCGCCCGTTGCGGCATTGCGGTATTTCGGGGCGACCTTGCTGCCTTTTGCAGCGCCGGCCTTGCCGCCGGTGGTTTTGCCGGAAAGGTCGGCGACCGTCAGCCCATATTCGGACATCAGCGATTTGACCTTGCCAATGGCATCTTGCCGTTCGCGCTTTTGGGTGGCTTCGATTTCCTGCTCGAGTGCAGCGCGTTTTGCCAGCAAGTCTTGAAGCGATGACATCTGTCTCTCCTTAGGCTAAGAATATGCAACTCGGTGCTGCAAGTGCGGCATATTCTATATCACGGCATTTCAGATATGCCTCGGCCTAATTGAAAACGATTCAAACCACCATTTGTTAACTTCGCGGCACCGGCAGTGAGCCCAAGATACTGCGGAAAACACCGAGACAAACCCGCAATACTTCAGGCCGATGGCGGCACATATCCCGCCGGCTGCTCAGCACCCTCGCCGAAGAAGAATCGTTCCATTTGACGGGCCAGGTATTGCCGCGCTCGCTGGTCGGCCAGATTCAGGCGGTTTTCATTGACGAGCATGGTCTGGTGTTTCATCCACAGTTGCCATGCTTCCTTGCTGACCTCGTTGTAGATGCGTTTGCCCAGTTCGCCGGGGTATGGGGCGAAATCCAGGCCTTCGCCTTCTTTTTTCAGATGAACACATTGAACGATGCGGGCCATGGGGTACTCCTTGGAATTGAAATGGCGAATGGCTTGGGTGCGTCAGGCGAGTTTCTTCACCAGCACCTGGGAACGCCGGTCCCAGTTGTATTTGCGTTTGCGCGCTTCGGGCAACCAGTCGGGGTCGACCTGGGCGAAACCGCGCTTCAGAAACCAGTGCATGGTTTGTGTGGTCAGCACGAAGATGCTGTCGAGCCCGCTGGCCTTGGCGCGCTGCTCGACGCGCTTGAGAATCCGCTCGCCGTCACCCTGGCCTTGAACGTTGGGCGACACCGTCAGCGCCGACATTTCGGCAGTGCGCGCCTCGGGGTAAGGGTAGAGCGCCGCGCAACCGAAGATCACACCGTCGTGCTCGATCACGGTGTAGTGGTCGACGTCGCGTTCGATCTCTGTACGGTCGCGCTTGACCAATGTGCCGTTGCGCTCGAAGGGCTCGATCAACTGCAGGATGCCGCCGATGTCGTCGGCCGTCGCTTCGCGCAGGCTCTCGAGCTTTTCGTCGACGATCATCGTGCCGACGCCATCGTGGGTGAACGACTCGATCAGCACAGAGCCATCCACCGAGAAGGGCACGATGTGCACACGCTCGACGCCAGCTTCGCAGGCCTTCACCGCATGCTGAAGGTAGAAGGCCGTGTCGGTGGGCTGTACCGGGTTGGGCAGGTTGGCGAGCAGCTTCTTGGCATCGGCCAGCGCCAACTCGGTGTCGATCTCGCTTTCGGGGTCGGCCGGGTTGAGCGGAATGCCCTTGACCTCGGTGACGTAGATCAGCTTGTCGGCTTGCAGCTCTTCCGCAGCACTGGCGGCCACGTCTTCCATGCTCAGGTTGAACGCCTCGCCGGTGGGCGAGAAACCGAAGGGCGAGAGCATCACCAGCGCACCGAAATCGACGGCGCGGCGGATGCCGGCCGCGTCGATCTTGCGGACCAGCCCGGTGTGCTGGAAGTCCACGCCATCGAGAATGCCGACCGGCCGCGCGGTGATGAAGTTGCCCGACACCACGCGAATCTGCGCATGCGCCATCGGCGTGTTGGGCAGGCCTTGCGAAAACGCGGCTTCGATCTCGTATCGCATCTGGCCGGCGGCTTCTTGTGCGCAGTCGAGCGCCAGGGAGTCGGTGATGCGCATGCCGTGGCTGAAGCGTGACACATGGTTCTTGAGCTTCAGCTGCTCTTCGACCTGCGGACGAAACCCATGCACCAGCACGAGCTTGATGCCCATTGCGTGCAAGATCGCCAGGTCTTGTGCAAACGTAGCGAGCTTGCCGGCGGCCACCAATTCGCCGGCGATGGCCACCACGAAGGTCTTGCCTCGGTGCGCGTGGATGTACGGCGCGACAGACCGAAACCACGGGACGAAGGTGTGCGGGAAGACAAGGCTCATGGCGGCGCGTGGGGCTGTGGTTCAGCGCTTTGAAATAATCAACGATTTTTGCACGAAGGCCTGATGACTTCTCCCCCGCGCCGCAGTGCGCCGATGGTGGCCAATCCCATCCCCCCGATCACCTTTCCCGAATCGCTGCCCGTCTCTGGCCGACGCGACGAGATTGCGCGGGCGATCCAGGATCACCAGGTCGTGATCGTCTGTGGCGAGACCGGATCCGGCAAGACCACGCAGTTGCCGAAGATCGCACTGACCCTGGGCCGCGGCAAGGGCGCCGGCGGTCGCGGGCTGATCGGCCACACGCAGCCGCGGCGGATTGCGGCCTCCAGCGTGGCCAAGCGCATCGCGCAGGAGCTGAACACGCCGCTGGGCGAGCACGTCGGCTTCAAGGTGCGGTTCCAGGACCGGCTCTCGGCCGGTGCCAGCGTCAAGCTGATGACCGACGGCATCTTGCTGGCCGAGACGCAGAACGACCCGCTGCTGAAGGCCTACGACACGATCATCATCGACGAGGCCCACGAGCGCAGCCTGAACATCGACTTCCTGCTCGGCTACCTGCGGCAGATCTTGCCGCGCCGGCCCGATCTGAAGGTCATCGTCACCTCGGCCACCATCGACGCCGACCGCTTCGCGCAGCACTTCGCGTCGCGCCATGGCCCGGCGCCGGTCATCCAGGTCTCGGGGCGCTTGTTCCCGGTGGAGCAGCGCTACCGGCCGTTCGAGGAAAGCCGCGAATACGGGCTGAACGACGCCATCGCCGACGCGGTCGACGAGCTGTGGCGCGAGGGCGCTGGCGACGTGCTGGTCTTCCTGCCCGGCGAGCGCGAGATCCGAGAGGCCGCCGACCACCTGCGCCGCCATCACCCGCCCGGTGTGGAGATCGTGCCGCTGTTCGCTCGTCTCAGCCAGCAAGAACAGGACATGGTCTTCGAGCCGCACAGCGCGCGCCGCGTGGTGCTGGCCACCAATGTGGCCGAGACATCGCTCACCGTGCCGGGCATCCAGTACGTGGTGGACGTCGGCACCGCGCGCGTCAAGCGCTACAGCTACCGCAGCAAGGTCGAGCAGCTGCAGATCGAGCCGGTGAGCCAGGCCGCTGCGAACCAGCGCGCCGGCCGCTGCGGACGGGTGAGCAACGGCATCTGCATCCGCCTCTACGACGAGAAAGACTTCTCGGAGCGCACGAAATTCACCGACCCCGAAATCCTGCGCTCGTCTCTGGCCGGCGTGATCCTGCGGATGAAGTCGCTGGGCCTCGGGCTGGTCGAAGACTTTCCGTTTCTTGAGCCACCGCCGCGGCGCGCCATTGCCGATGGCTACCAGCTTCTCAACGAGCTGGGTGCCGTCGATGAGCAGAACGAGCTGACGCCCATTGGCCGTGAACTCGCCAAGCTGCCGCTGGACCCACGCGTGGGCCGCATGATTCTTGAAGCGCGTGACCGCCAGGCGCTCGCCGAAGTGCTGGTCATCGCCTCAGCTCTCAGCGTGCAGGACGCGCGCGATCGCCCGATGGAACACCAGCAGGCCGCCGACAACGCACACAAGAAGTTCGACGACGAGAAGTCGGAATTCATCGGCACGCTCAAGCTGTGGAAGTGGCTCGAAGACGCCAAGGGCGGCCAGGGCGAACACAAGCTCTCGCATCGCAAGCAGGAGCAGCTGTTGCGTGAGAACTTCATCTCGCCGCGGCGCGTGCGCGAGTGGCGCGACATCCATTCGCAGTTGCACACCGTCGTCGCCGAACATGGCTGGCGCTTGAACGGCTCGCCCGCCACCTACGACCAACTGCACCTGTCGATGCTGGCCGGCCTGCTCGGCAACATCGGCCTCAAGAGCGACGAGGAAGATTGGTACCTCGGTGCGCGCGGCATCCGCTTCTACAAGCACCCCGGTGCGAACCTGAGCAAGAAGCCGGGCCGCTGGATCGTGGCGGCCGAACTGGTCGAAACGACACGCCTCTTCGGCCGCGGCATTGCCCACATCGAGCCGCAATGGCTGCCGACGATCGCCGGCCACCTGATCAAAACGCAACTGCTGGAACCGCATTGGGAGAAGAAGGCGGCCGAGGTCGTCGCGCTGGAGCGCGCCACGCTGTATGGCATCGTGATCTACAGCAACCGGCGGGTGAACTTCGGCAACGTCGACCCGGTAGCAGCGCGCGAAATCTTCATTCGCGAGGCGCTGGTCGACGGCGAGTTGCCAGACGACGTGGGGCGGCGCCTGCCGTTCCTCGCCGCCAACCGAAAGCTCATTGCGCAGGTCGAAGAGCTGGAGCACAAGTCGCGCCGGCAAGACGTGCTGGTGGACGATGAACTGATTCACGCCTTCTACGACCAGCAGCTTCCGGCCGAGGTCTGCAGCGGCTACACGCTGGAGCGTTGGTACCGCGAAGAGGTGAAGCGGCAACCGAAGCTATTGCTGCTCACGCGCGAAGAGCTGATGCGCCACGAGGCCGCGGGCATCACCACGGCAGCGTTCCCGAAGACACTGCGTCTCGGTGGCGTCGACTGCGTGGCGAGCTACCTGCACGAGCCGGGTGACGCCAAGGACGGCGTGACCGTCACCGTGCCGCTGTTCGCCCTCAACCAGGTGAACGACGAGCGTTGCGAATGGCTGGTGCCCGGCATGCTGAAGGACAAGGTGCTGGCGCTGGCGAAGAGCCTGCACCAGCGCCCGCGCTCGCGTCTGGTGCCGCTGCCCGACTACGCCGATGCCTTCATCGCCGACGTGAATGAGCGCAATGCCTTCGGCACCGGCCCATTGGTCGATGCCTTGCTGAAGAGCGTGCGCGACAAGACCCAGCTCGACGTGAAGCGCAACGACTTCAAGCTGGAGCAATTGCCGCAGCACCTGTTCATGAACTTCCGCGTGGTTGACGAGCATGGCCGGCAGCTCGGCACCGGCCGCAACCTGGCCAGCTTGAAGGCAGAGTTGGGCGGCCAGGCGCGTTCGGCGTTCCAGGCATTGGCCGTGCTTCGGCCGGGCTTGCCTTCGGTGCCGGTTGACGCTCCTGTGGTGTCGGCGAAGGCCACGAAGGCATCGCCCTCGCAGAGCGCTGCTGCCGCTGCACCGGCCGAGGTGGAGTACACCGACTGGACCTTCGGTGAGCTGCCGGAGTTGATGGAAGTGCGCCGCGGCAGCCAGACGCTGGTGGGCTTCCCCGCGCTCATCGACCGTGGCAATCATGTGCTGATCGAGGTCTTCGACGAGCCCGACATCGCGGCGAGCAAACACCGCGCAGGCCTGCGCCGGCTGGTGGCCCTGCAGATTCGCGACGCGCTGAAGTACCTGGAGAAAAACATCCCGGATCTGCAGAAGATGTCGATGCTTTTCGCGCCCCTGGGCAGCGCCGACGAACTGCGCGAACAGATCATCGACCTGGCACTGGACCGGGCGTTCCTCGCCGATCCCTTGCCCACCGATGCGGTTGCGTTTCGCCGCCGCATTGAAGAAGGGCGAGGGCGCTTGACGCTCATAGCCAACGAGGTGGCTCGCAGTGCGCTGCTGGTGCTGACGGAGTTCGCCGCCGCATCACGCAAGCTGAAGGATGCGCGGGCGCCGAAAGACGTCGCCGACGACATCACGGCTCAGCTCAGTCGCCTGTGCCCCAAGCGTTTCGTGCTGGGCACGCCCTGGGCCCAATTGGCGCACCTGCCGCGCTACCTGAAGGGCATCACGATGCGACTCGACAAGCTGCGCGCCGACCCGGCGAGAGATGCCGCGCGCATGAGCGAGCTGAGACCGATCGAGCAGCGCTACCTGCGGCTCGTGGCCGAACGCCGTGGCGTGCACGACACGCGCCTGGATGAGTTCCGCTGGCTGATCGAAGAGCTGCGCATCAGCCTCTTCGCCCAGGAGCTGCGCACGCCCCAGCCGGTGAGCGTGAAGCGCCTCGAAAAAAGCTGGCAGCAACTGAATGCCTGATGTCTGAGAGAAAAGGGCGCGCGGCTGGGTACAATGCGCGCTTGTTCGGGGTGTAGCGCAGCCTGGTAGCGCAACTGGTTTGGGACCAGTAGGTCGCGAGTTCGAATCCCGCCACCCCGACCATCCATCTTTTGTGCCTCCCCTCACTGCCCGTAGCTCAACTGGATAGAGCACCAGCCTTCTAAGCTGGGGGTCGGGGGTTCGAGTCCCTCCGGGCAGGCCAGTCGCGCTGAGCCTTCAGTCGAACAGCAGCCAACCAACCAGCCCCACGCAGACCAGCACCAGCGCGGCGACGCTCGTCACCAGCAGCACGCGGTGCCGCCTGCGAGACGTCGGCACCGTGGGCATGGGCTTGTAGTTCGTCATGCGGCCGTAGCCCACACCGTCTTGCGGCAGCGCGTCACCGGCGTCCATCGCATCGAAGAGGCTCGATCGCATCGGCGGCATGGTGGGCTCGGCCTCTTCGGTCAGCGTCGGCACTGCCGGGCTTTCGAAGGGCTCGACGTCTTCGGCCGAATTCGCGGGGCGGCGATCGAAGCCGGCCAGCAACGCGAGCACGCTCTCGGATGAATTCAGCGGGTATTCGCTCTGCGGGCGCTCGGGCATGGGCCGCTTGGCCTTGTGCAGGCGCGGCAGCATGGCGGGCGGTTTGGGATCGAAGAGCGCACGGAACGCCGCCACGCTGCGTGGCCGGTCGGCTGGTGCTGCAGTGAGCGCGGTGTCGATGGCGCTGAGGAACTCGGGGGCATAGCCGAGTGCCGAGGCACTGTCCTTGTGCCGTGCCAGCACGTCGGCCAAGGGCTCGTGGCGAATCGGCTCTTTGGCGCTGAGGGGCGACCATTGGCCGCTGACCGCGAAGTGCAGCACCGCAGCAATCGCATGCAAGTCGTCGGTGAGAACCCGCTGGGCCTGGGCCGGGTCGGCGTAGGCGTCGATGTAGGGGGTGAGGATGTCGCTCTGCACGGCGTGGTGCACCGAATCGAAGTCCATCAGCACGGGCTGATCGTCCTCGAGCATGAAGATGTTGAGCGGCTCGATCTGGCCGTGCCCCAGGCTGGCGCCATGCAGTGTTTGCAGCGCGCCAAGCAAACCGTCGAGCAGGAGTTGCAACTGGGCTTGGGTGGCAGGTTCGTTGCGGGTCGAACGCTTGACCAGCAGACTCGTGCCCAACAGGTACGGCATCGCCCGATAGGCCGTGCCGTTGCCTTCCCATACGCAACTCACTCGCAGCAGGTTGGGGTGGTCGAATTGAGAGAGCACCAGGGCTTCGCCGACGAACGACTGAAGCCCGCGATGAAAGGCCTCTTCATGCGACGGATCGCTCAGCTCGATGAGGTCATCTGCATTGCGTGCTGCGATGGCCGCAGGCAGGTATTCCTTGAGCGCGACCACGGTGCCGTCAGTCGCGTGGCTCGCCAGATAGAGCGCACCGAAACTTGTGAGGCCGAGAACCTGGGTGATTTCGAAATCTTCCAGCATCGCGCCGGGCGCGAGCGCATGCCCGGCACCCACAGGCAGGTGGCCAGGCGGTTGAAGAGGTTCGAACAGGTTCATCGCAAGGTGATGCAGAGAGCAACTGCCTCGGCCAGACGGGCGAAAGTCGGCATTTTGCCGCGGTTTGCAAATTGCGAGCCCGCGAGCGACGCCTTGGTTCCAGGGAGTGTCTGGGCGAACCTGGGCAAAGGGGTCAGCGCTTCTGGTATTGCTGTGCGCCAAAAAGAATGTCCCGCGCCTGGTTGTCGACCAAGGGCCTGCGCAGGTCGGCCAGTACTTCGACACCGCGCTGAACCGCCGGTCGGGCAGCGATCTCGTCGAACCAGCCCTTGAGGTGAGGGTAGTCGGCCCAGTCGATGCCCTGGTTCTTCCATGAACGCAGCCAGGGAAAGATGGCGATGTCGGCGATGCTGTACTCGGCACCGGCGATGTACTTGCTCTTGGCCAGGCGTTTGTCCATCACGCCATAGAGCCGTTTGGCTTCGTTGGTGTAGCGGTTGACGGCGTACTCGATCTTCTCCGGCGCGTAGATGCGGAAGTGATGCGCCTGCCCCAGCATCGGCCCCACGCCGCCCATCTGGAACATGAGCCACTCCAGCACCTCATAGCGCCCGGTGGTGGACTCGGGCAGCAGCTTGCCGGTCTTGCCGGCCAGGTACAACAGGATCGCGCCGGACTCGAACAACGAGATGGGTTTTCCTTCGGGCCCGTCGGGGTCGACGATGGCCGGAATCTTGTTGTTCGGGCTGATGGCCAGGAACTCGGGCTTGAACTGGTCGCCTGTCCCTATGTTGACGGGATGGGCTCGATAGGCCAGCCCGCATTCTTCGAGCATGATGTGAATCTTGTGCCCGTTGGGCGTAGGCCATGAATACACTTCGATCATCGGTATGTCCTCGTCGTAAGCCCGGCAGATGCCGTGTACTGATGCCATCCCATCATGCTTGATGCGTTCAAGAAACTGATCTCTCGCCAGCCCCCCGGGCCGGATTGGCGCGAGGTGTCTGATTGGGCCAAAGCCAACAAGCTGGGTTTCAAGCGCGAGCACGAAGGTTTTGGTTTCGTCATCGATGGTGGCATGGAAAGCAAGCCCTGGCGGCTCGAATGGGGGCCGCCGCAGCGCCTCTACATCGAAGGACAAGAACTGCGTTTGCGCATGGAGCTGGGCTTGTCGCCCAACCTGCAGATGCTGCTTCTGTCTCAGCCCTTGCTTGAAATCCTCGAGCGCCAGACCTTCGAGCGATTCACCGAAAGCACGCAAACGGTGATCGACGGCGCAACGCCCGAAGAGATGCGCTGGTTGGCCATGTTCCCCAAGGTGCCGTACAAGGCATCAAAAGAGGTGCGCATGCGTTTCGGCTTGGTGGGCAACGTGCCGGCCGAGGCGGCCAACTGGGTCGAGGGGCCGTTGGCGCGGCAGATGGAAGAAGCGGGCGTCGGTTTCCTGAAGAGCGAACCGCCCTTCGTGCTGATGCTCTTGCGCGGCCGTGCTTACCTGCGCATGCAGTTGCCGGAACCCAAAGTGGAGTTCATTGCACAAGCTGTGTCCGTGTTCGAGGTGGCCGTGCTGCAGGCCCTGCGCGTGGCCGGTGTCGTGGCCGAAGGTTCGGCCGACTGGCAGAGCACGGGTTCCACGGCTTGGCAAACCCAGCTCGAACCCGAAGAACCCAAGCCGCCCAAGGGGCGCTGACCTCCCGGTCAGGCCCGCCGAGAACGGCAACTCAGGCGTAGCGCCCGAGTTCGAGTTTGGCGATGGCGTTGCGGTGCACTTCGTCCGGGCCGTCGGCGTAGCGCAGCGTGCGGGCCATGGCGTAGAAGTACGCGAGCGGGAAGTCATCAGAAACTCCGCCGCCGCCATGCACTTGCATGGCCCAGTCGATCACCTGGCAGGCCATGCTGGGTGCCACCACCTTGATCATCGCGATCTCGGCCTTGGCCGTCTTGTTGCCGGCCACGTCCATCATCCAGGCTGATTTGAGCGTGAGCAATCGGGCCTGCTCGATCATGCAGCGGGCTTCGGCGATGCGCTCGCGCGTGACGCCTTGCTCGGCCACGGTGCGGCCGAAGGCCACGCGCGACGAGGCGCGCTTGCACATCAGCTCGAGCGCACGCTCGGCCAGGCCGATCAGGCGCATGCAGTGGTGAATGCGGCCCGGGCCGAGGCGGCCTTGCGCGATCTCGAAGCCGCGGCCTTCGCCGAGCAGGATGTTGCTCGCCGGCACGCGCACGTTCTCGAACAGGATCTCGCAGTGGCCGTGCGGCGCATCGTCGTAGCCGAACACCGGCAGCGGGCGGATCACCGTCACGCCCGGCGTGTTGGCCGGCACCAGGATCATCGATTGCTGGCTGTGGCGCGGGGCTTCGGGGTCTGTCTTGCCCATGAAGATGTAGATCGCGCAGCGCGGATCGCCGGCACCCGAGATCCACCACTTGCGGCCGTTGATGACGTAGTCGTCGCCGTCGCGCTGGATGCTGGCCGCGATGTTGGTCGCGTCAGACGACGCAACGGCCGGCTCGGTCATCGCGAATGCGCTGCGGATCTTGCCTTCCAGTAGCGGCTCGGCCCAGCGCTTCTTGTGCTCCGCACTGCCGTAGCGGACGATGGTTTCCATGTTGCCGGTGTCGGGCGCCGAGCAGTTGAACACCTCGCTTGACCACAGCACGCGGCCCATGATCTCGGCCAGCGGCGCGTACTCCTGGTTGCTCAGGCCCGGGCCGTATTCGGCTTCACGGCTTGAGCCGTCGGCGCTGGGCGGCAGAAACAAATTCCACAAGCCTTGCTCGCGCGCCTTGACCTTCAGTTCTTCGATCACCTGCAATGGCGTCCAGCGCTTGCCGGCTGCCGTGTTCGCCGCGATCTCTGCGGTGTAGCGCGCCTCGGCAGGGTAGATGTAGTCGTCCATGAAGCGCTGCAGCTTGGCTTGCAGCTCTTGGGTGCGAGGTGAAAAACCGAAGTCCATGTCTGTCTCCTTGAGGTGATGGGGCGCGCTCGGTCAGCGGCCCGCGCAGAGCGGTCCGTTGTGGAAGCCTTGCGATGTGTCTAGCGCTCGGCGAGCGCCAGCAGCTTGTCTTTGGACAGCACCACCAGGCGCGTTGGTTCGATGCGCACTGCGCCTTCGCGCTCGAAGCCCTTGAGCTCCTGGTTGACCCGCTGGCGCGAAGCGCCGAGCAGTTGTGCCAGGTCTTCTTGCGCAAGCTGCAAGCCGATGCGCGTTTCGTCGCCTTGCTTGACGCCGTAGCCGCGCGCCAGCAGCAAGATCTGCTTGGCCAGCCGCGCCGACAGCGGCCGGGTGTTCAGGTCTTCGATCATGTCGAACATCAAACGCAGGCGGCGGCAGTTCAGCCGGAGCAGCGCTTCGTAGAGTTCTGCATGGTGCGACAGCAGGTCTTGAAAGTCGGGCTTGCGCACCACCAGCAGCGTGGTCTCGCCATGTGCGTTGGAGTCGTGTGTGTGCGGGAAGTTGTCGAACAGCGAGATGTCGCCGAACCACACGCCGGGCTCCACGTAGGTGAGCGTGATCTCCTTGCCCGACAGCGACACCGAGCTCACCCGCACCGCACCCTTGGCCACGCCGCACCACGCTTCCGCAGGCGCGCCGCGCGACGAGAGCATGGCGCCATCGGCCAGTCGACGCACATGCGAACGCGACAGGATGGCTTCGCGCAAGGGCTGTGAAAGTTTCGAAAACCACGAGCCTGACTCGATGTTGGACTGCTCGTCGATTGTAAGAATGGGGGGCTGCATGTTTTGTCTCTGATGCGACAGGCTGTAGCGGTGCTGCAGTCATTCAAAGCGCGGTGGGCGCTTGTCCAGAACGGACTGCAGGCCTTCCGCGCCATTGGCATGAAAAAGGTTGTCGAGAAAGTGCGCGCGCTCTGCATCGAGCTGTTGCGCGAGGCTGCGCTCGGGCCATTGGTTGATGAGATCTTTCGTGCTTGCAATCGCATTCGGCGCGCACAGGGCAAGGCGGTCGGCAATCTCCAAGGCTTGAGTCAAGGCGCCACCGCGTCCCGTGACCCAATTGACGATGCCGTGCGCATGCAATTGCTGTGGCGTGACAGGCTCCGACAGCCACAGCATCTGCAGCGCCAGGTTGCGCGGCAGGCGCTGCATCAATTGCCAGCTTGCACCGCCATCCGGCGAGAGGCCGATGCGGCCGTGGGCCATGCTGAACTTCGCATCATCGGCCGCCACGATCAGATCGCAGGCAAGCGCGAGCGAGAAGCCGCCATCGGTCGCCGTGCCTTCCACCGCCGCGATCACGGGCTTGGGGCATGCGCGAAGCGCTTCGACGAAGTCGTGAAAGCCTTGCAGCATGCTGCCTTGCACTTCGGGTTCGGCCTTGCGGTTGGTCTTGAGCTGCTGAAGGCTGGCTCCTGCGCTGAAATGCCCGCCATCGCCGCACAACACGATGCAGCGCACCGTGGCATCGCTCTCGGCGGTATCTAGCGCCTCGATGCCGGCTGCGAAGACTTGTTCCGACAGTGCGTTGCGCGAGGGCGGGTCACTGATCGTCAGCACCATCGTGCCTTCGCGTCGTTCAGCGTGCAGTTCTGAGGACATGGAGGGGTGCAAAAAAGGCGCGCGCAAGCCGCGCCGGCGATTGTGTCACGCGGGTCGGACAGGGGTCTCCCAGGGGTCGTTTTACCTCTGAAAACGGGTACTTCATGCTAGAGTCAAATGCTATCCGACTACTCTTTCGAATGCAGAGATTCCTGACGTCGCTCGCGCTGATTCTTGCTCTTGGGCTGAGTGCGGGCAGGGCGACGGCGCTGGGGTTCGGAAAGGTGACGGCGGCGCCCGTGCTGGGCCAGCCGCTGAGCTTTGTGATCGCGCTGCGCCTCGAGGCCAACGAGAGCATCGAGTCTTCTTGCCTCCGCGCCGAAGTCAGCTTCGGTGATCGATTGCTCCCCGCGTCGATGGTCCGTTCTCGCGTCGAGACTTCATCGAGCACCGGCGAGCGCCAGATCCGCGTTGCCACCACAGTCCCCGTGGACGAACCGGTTGTGAACATCGAGTTGCATGCAGGTTGCACGGCCAGTCTGTCGCGAAGCTTCCTCGTGTTTGCCGATCCGCCCAGGCAGGGTGCCGTGGCGTCCGGCGACGAACAAGCACAAGAGGCCTGGGTGCCCGAGCGCGTGGGGTCGCCGGTGGCGCCTGTGCTGGCGGCGGTTCCACCGGCTGCGGCAGCCTCGGTGCCAGGCGATCGACAAGCGGCGCGGCCGGCACGCAAGAGCCGCGCAGCACCGGCCGTTCGCGATGTGCCCGGCCGCAGTTCGGTTGCAGCGTCAGCCAACGTAGCTGTGCCTGGTGCGCCCGCTGCAGCTCGCGCTCGCAAGCCAGCGGTGGCACCGAAGCCGTCTCGCGGCCCGGTGTTGAGGCTCGATCCGGTCGAGGTCGATTCGCTCATCTCCCCATCCTTGCAAATGGCGACGTCGCTCAGCCAAACGCCTGAGCCCGCTGCGTCGGGCGCCGTGCCGCGCTTCATGGATCCGGAGCAGGAACAACGCTTTCGCGATCAGGAGCGCCTCAAGGCGATGGAGGCCACGCTGCTCAAGCTGCGCAGCGACAGCCAGGCCACCGAGAAGGCACTGAACGACATGCAGTTGCGCCTGCGTGCCGCCGAGGCCGGTCGTTACGCGAACCCGCTGGTCTACCTGCTGGTGGTTTTGTGCATCTTGCTCTCCGCGGGCCTGGGCGCGATGTGGTGGCTGCGGCGCCGCGATCGACGGGCGGCAGCCTGGTGGACACCTCCGGTGGAAGCGGGCAGCCCACCGCCGGACGCGCCTGAAGATCCGGCCTCGGCGCCCATGCCGCCTCGGGCCGAGACCATCGTTGTGCCGGCATCTCCGAAGCCGAAGCCTGAGCCCAGGCCGATGTTCATGCCGCCCCCGCTGGCAGCGCCGTCGCGGCCTGCCGACCTTGACGCGAGCGGCAACCTCGTCGAAGCGGAACCTCGTCGGCCCATGTCGGCCGAAGAGCTGATCGACCTGGAGCAACAGGCCGAATTCTTCGTCGTGCTGGGCCAGGACGACGCTGCCATCGACCTGCTGATGGGCCACGTGCGCAGCACCGGCGGCGTGAGCCCCTTGCCCTACCTGAAGCTGCTTGAGATCTATCGCCGCCGCGGTGAGCGCGAGCCATACGACCGCATTCGCGAGCGCTTCAACCGCCGCTTCAACGCCTATGCGCCGGAATGGGACGTCGACCCCGAACTCGGCCTCAACCTCGAAGGCTACCCCGATGTGATGGGCCGCCTGCAGAAGGCCTGGGCCGCGCCGTCGCAGGCCATGGATCTGCTCGACGCGGCGCTGTTCCGCCGCGATGCCGGGCCGACCTTCGATGTGCCGGCCTACCGTGAGTTGCTGTTCCTCTACAGCATGTCGCGCGACCTGGCCGAGCGCGACACCCCCGTAGACGGCGTCGACCTGCTGCTGCCTTTGGGTGACGACGACAGCGCCGCGGCCACCTTCACCAGCGTGCCAGCCACGCCGGCCAAACCTGCCGCAGACCCGGAGCAGGCCGCTGTCACGCTCGACCTCGACGTATCGACCGGTCAGCCGCCGCTGCTGTCGATCGACTTGGCCGAAGCCCCCGACTTCAAGCGAAAGTTGCGTTGAGCCGGCCGAGGGCCAGCTCCAGCGTTTCGTCTTTCTTGGCAAAGCAGAAGCGCGCCAGCTTCTGTTCGAAACCGCCAGGGTAGAACGCCGAGATCGGAATCGCCGCGACACCGACGTCGGTGACGAGCCAGCGGCAGAACGCTTCCTCGGATAAATCGCTCACCGCCGAGTAGTCGACGGTCTGGAAGTAGCTCCCCGTGGTGGGCAGCAGCTTCAGCTGGGTCGACGCCAGGCCGGCGCGAAAGAGGTCGCGCTTGCGCTGGTAGAACGCGCTCAGGCCGAGGTAGGGCGCGGGGTCGGTCATGTAGGCGGCCAGCCCGTGCTGCACCGGCGTGTTGACCGTGAAGACGTTGAACTGGTGCACCTTGCGGAATTCGGCCATCAGCGGCGCCGGTGCGGCCACGTAGCCGACCTTCCAGCCGGTGACGTGATAGGTCTTGCCGAAGCTCGACACCACGAAGCTGCGAGCGGCCAGCTCCGGGAAGCGCGAGACGCTCTCGTGCTGCAGCCCGTCGTAGACCATGTGCTCGTACACCTCGTCGGCAATGACGATCACGTTGGTCGGCCGCAGCAACGCGGTGAGGCGCTGCATGTCGTCGGCCGTCCAGATGGTAGCCGACGGGTTGTGCGGCGTATTGACCAGGATGGCGCGGGTGCGCGGCGTGAGTGCCGCGGCGATGCGGTCGAAATCGGGCCGGAAGGTGCGCGGCGTCAGCGGCACATGGACCGCCGTGCCGCCGGCCAGCACGATGTTGGGTTCGTAGCTGTCGTAGCTCGGGTCGAGCACGATCACTTCATCGCCCGGGTGCACGATGGCAAGAATGGTCGTGAGGATGGCCTGCGTCGCGCCCGCCGTGATGGTGATCTCGGTGCCGGGGTCGTAGCTGTGGCCGTAGACCTTCGCGATCTTGGCGGCCACGGCTTCGCGCAGCGCCGGCACGCCGGTCATCGGCGGGTACTGGTTCAAGCCGCTGCGCATCGCGTTGTTCACTGCCTCGATCAGCCGCGGGTCGCAGTCGAAATCGGGGAAGCCCTGGCCCAGGTTCACCGCGTTGTGCTGTTGCGCCAGCGCCGACATCACGGTGAAGATGGTGGTGCCGACCTGCGGCAGGCGGCTGGCGAGTGCGGGGGGTGTGAAGCGTGAGTTCATAGCTGGTAGTCGTGTGAATCGCCGCTGCCCTGTTGTGTGGAGAGCGCGCGTGCGATCAGGGCGCGCGTCAGGCGGTCGGAGAGCATCTCGGCGAAGGAGTAGACAAAGTTGCGCAGGTAGGCGCCGCGCTTGAAGGCCACGCGCGTGATGCTCTGGCCGAACAGGTGGCCCACCGGCCGTGACACGAGGTCACCGCCCGGCGGGTCGTCGCGCACCGAAATCTCGGCCACGATGCCCACGCCCAGGCCGAGGCGCACGTAGGTCTTGATGACGTCGGCGTCGATGGCTTCGAGCACGATGTTGGGCTTGAGCCGGCGTGCGGCGAACGCCTGGTCCACACGCGTGCGACCGCTGAAGGACGGGTGGTACGACACCAGCGGCTGCGCGGCCAGGTCTTCGAGCGAAATGCGCTCAACCTGGGCCAGCGGGTGGCCCGCGGGCATCACCAGCGCGTGCTGCCATTCGTAGCAGGGCAGGGAGACGAGTTCGTCGACGTCGCCGATCGCTTCGGTGGCGATGCCGATCTCGGCCACTTCTTCCATCAACATTTGCGCCACCTGCGCCGGCGATCCCTGGTGCAGGCTGATGTTGACCTTGGGGAAGCGCTTTCGCAGCTGGGACAGCGGCTCGGGCAGGAAGTAGCGGGCCTGGCTGTGGGTGGTGGCGATCGATAGCGTGCCGCTGTCTTGCTTGGAGAACTCTTCGCCGATGCGCTTGAGGTTACCGACCTCGCGCATGATGATCTCGATCGACTTCAGCACATGCTCGCCGGGCTCGGTGACGCGGCGCAGCCGCTTGCCGTGGCGCGCGAAGATGTCGACGCCGAGTTCGCCTTCCAGTTCGAGGATGGCCTTGGAGATGCCCGGCTGCGAGGTGAACAAGGCCTTGGCGGTCTCGGTCAGGTTCAGGTCGCGCCGAACCGCTTCTTGCACAAACCGAAACTGATGCAGGTTCATATTCCAGAGCCGTATGTGGACGGCCCGGATTATTTCACTTCGCGTCTGAAGAAGATGAGGTGTCGGACAAAGCCAATGCAGCTTGTGCCATCGCAAGCACCACGCTGTCGATCTCTCCAATGGCGGGTTGCAGATTCCACGACACACCGGCGTGGGCCTGGGCCAGGTCGGACAGCAGGGCCGGCAGGTCCTTGCGCACGTGCCCGCCGGCACCGAGGAACAGAGGTACCACCGCAACCTGGGTGCAACCCATCCCAGCCAATCGTTCCCCAGCTTCAAGCAAGCTCGGACTCATGAATTCCAGAAACGCCAGTTGCACCGGCATCTGTGGCCGCTGCTTCCGGATGATTTCGGCGACGGCCTCGAACGGCAATGCCCAGTTCGGGTCGCGAGCACCGTGGGCAAACAACAGCAGGCCGGGCTTCATCAGCGGTATCGGACCAGCCAGCTGAATGCAGCGAACGACATCAGGAGGTAGAGCAGGCTGGGCGTGGCGGCCACCATCCAGGGCGTCCAGCCCTTCAACAATCCCAGATGCGCAGCCACGTTGTTGAGCAGCACGAAGCTGATGCCCAGCATGATGCCGCCGAACACCTTCAGGCTCACGCCACCGGCGCGGGCGTGCAGGTAGGCGAAGGGCAGGGCCAGGCCGACCATCACCAGGCAGGCCAAGGGGTAGAGCGCGCGCTTCCAGAACTTGATCTCGTAGCGCTGCGCCGCCTGTTCGTTGTCGGACAGGTGGGTGATGTAGCGAAACAGCTCCAGCGTCGACATCGAGTTCTCGGGCAGCACGGCGGCAGCGACCACATTGGCCGAGAGTGTGCTGGGCCAGTCGTAGCTGGCGCGCTTTTCCTCGATCACATTCAGGCGGTCGCCCGACTGGCCGGCACCGCTCCAGTCGGTGATGCTGACGTCCGACAGGGCCCACACATCGTTCGCGCCGACGCGCCCGCTCGCCGCGCCGATGCGGCGCAAGAGCTGGCCATCGCCGTTGAACTCGAAGACCCGGATGTTCTGCAACACGCCGCCGGCAGCGGCGCGCTGCACGTTGATGGAGTACGAACGTTCGCCCTGCGGCGTGACAGTGTGGTCCTTCAACCATGCGCCCGAGTCGCCGAGGCTGAAGCCGCCCTTGAAACGCGCCTGCAATTGCGCTGCGGCGCGTTCGCTCAACGGTGCCAGGTAGTCACCCACCACGAAGGTCACCATGCCGAACACGACACCCAGAACCGCCAGCAGCATCAGCGCCCGGCCGGGTGCCAGGCCGCCGGTGCGCAGGATGGTGAATTCGGACGATTGCGCCAGTCGCGACAGCGCGTAGATCGTGCCGATCAGCACCGCGATGGGCGACAGCTCATACAGGTGGCCCGGCAACTCGAGCACCGAGTGCAGCGCCGCGTGCAGTGCGGTATAGCCTTTGCCGATGTCGGCCAGCTCGTCGACGAAGTCGATGAAGAAGAACAGCGACAGGAAGGCCAGCGCCACGAAGAACACGGCCGACACGATGTCGGCATACAGCAGGCGGCGCACCGTCTTCATGCTGCGGCCTTGCTCATGCCCCGAAGCCGCGGCATCAGTGACAGGTTGGTGCCGTGATCGCGCCACCAGAGCAGCGCCAGCGCCAGCGCCAGGGCGGTGCCGTGCGTCATCACCAAAGCGAAGCCCATGCTCATCTTGCTGTTGGCCACCCACGCCTGCGAGAGGTTGATCAGGTTGTAGTAGATGACGAAGGCGAGCAGCGCGAACAGCAGGTTCCAATTGCTCGCGCGCCGCGGTTGCGTGGCCGACAGGCCGACGGCCAGCAGCAGCAGGTTGGCTGCGCCGAGCGTGAGCCCCAGCCGCCACGTGAGCTCCCCTTGCGCACGCGAATCGGGGCCGCGCAGCAGCTCGATGGTGCGGCGCGCCTTGGGCGGCAGCTTCTCGACGCTGCTCATCGCATGCTCGCCCGCCTGCACGCGGTAGCTCTCGAAGCGTGCGACCGTCTTCTCGTTCGTCTTGAGGTTCTGTTCGTTCTGCTGGCCTTTGTCGAGCACCAGGAAGCTCGCATCGCGCGTGTTCTCGATGTGGCCGCTGCGTGCCGAGGTCACCGATTCGGAGTCGCCGTTCTTCGAGAGGATGAAGACATTGCGCCCATCGCGCCCGTCTTCGCTCGCACGCTCGATGAAGAAGACGCGCTGGCCGTCGCGCGAGGTCTGGAACTGGCCCGGCGCCACGCGCGACAGGTCAGAGCGCTGCTCGAAGCGGTCGCGCATCTCGGTGCTGCGCTGGTTGACCCACGGCCAGACGAAGAGCGCGAGCAGCGCCACCACCAGCAGCACTGGCCAACTCACGCGCAGCACCGGCCGCACGAAGCGCGACAAGCCCACGCCGCTGGCAAACCAGATCGCCATTTCGCTGTCGCGGTACATGCGGCCGAGGGTGGCGACGACCGAGATGAACAGCGACAGGCTCAGCATTGTCGGCAGGTGGCCGAGCGCGAAATAGCCCAGCAGCAGCACCACATCTTGCGGCGAGATTCGCCCGACCGCGGCTTGGCCCAGCGTGCGGATCAGCATCATCGTCAGCACGATCGTCAGGATCACCACCAGCGTGGCTCCGAATGTGCGCGACAGGTCTCGTCTCAGAGAGGAATCGAATAACATCGTTGGATTCTTGAATGGGCCGCATTATGGACTTCCGACATCAGATTTCTTTGCCCGGCAACTTGTCCTCACTCCCTGCAGATGCACTGTTGCTGGTGCTCGCAGGTGAAGCCGTTGATGCATCGCTCGATACCAAGCTCGCTTCTGCGTTGAACGACGCGCTCACCCAAGGCGACTTCAAGCTCAAGTCCGGCCGCACCCTCTATCTGCATCGTCCGGCCGGTGTGAAGGCGCCGCGCGTGCTGGCTTCCGCTTCGGGCGGCAACGACGTCAAGGCCTTCAAGTCGGCCGTGCTGCAAGGGCTCAACCAGCTCAAGGGCCTCGGTGCCCAGCACGTGGCGGTGGCCTTCATCGGCGGCGAACTCGATGATCAACACGCCGAAGCCGCAGTCACCGCAGCGACGGATGCCGTCTACCTCTATCGCCACACCAAGCCCAGCGCACCGCCCGCATCCGGCCTCAACAAGCTGACGGTGGTGTGCAGCAAGGCGAAGGCGAAAGCCGTTCAGGCCGGCCTGCTGCGCGGGGAAGCCATCAGTGCCGGCGTGACGCTCGCCCGCGAGTGCGCCAACCGGCCCGGCAACCACTGCACGCCGACCTACCTGGCCGACCAGGCCAAGAAGCTCGGCAAGTCGCACCAGCTCAAGGTCGAGGTGCTCGACCACAAAGACGTCGAGAAGCTCGGCATGGGCTCCTTCCTCGCGGTGGCTCAGGGTTCGAGCGAGCCCTTGCGTTTCATCGTTGCGCGCTACGAAGGCGCGCCCAAGACCCAGGCACCGGTGGTGCTGGTCGGCAAGGGCATCACCTTCGACACCGGTGGCATCTCGATCAAGCCCGCCGCCGAGATGGACGAGATGAAGTACGACATGGGCGGCGCGGCCAGCGTGCTGGGCACCTTGCGCGCCATCGCCGAACTCAAACCCAAGATCAACCTGATCGGCATCATTCCCTCGTGCGAGAACATGCCTGACGGCAAGGCCGTGAAGCCGGGCGACGTGGTCACCAGCATGTCGGGCCAGACCATCGAGATCCTGAACACCGACGCCGAAGGCCGGCTCATCCTTTGCGACGCGCTCACCTATGCCGAGCGCTTCAAGCCCGCGGTGGTGGTCGACATCGCCACGCTCACCGGCGCCTGCGTCGTGGCACTCGGCCATCACAACTCCGGCCTGTTCAGCCCCGATGACGCATTGGCCGCCGAGCTGCTGGCTGCCAGCCAGGCCTCGCTCGACCCGGCCTGGCGCATGCCGCTCGACGACGAATACGCCGAGGGCATCAAGAGCAACTTCGCCGACGTGGCCAACGTGGGTTCTCGTGCGGGCGGCGCCATCACCGCGGCCCTGTTCCTCAAGCGCTTCACCAGCAAGTACCGCTGGGCCCACCTCGACGTGGCCGGCACCGCCTGGAAATCGGGCGCGGCCAAGGGCTCCACCGGGCGCCCGGTACCGTTGTTGACCCACTTCGTGCTGTCGCAGGTCCGCTAGTGATTTTGGTGGCCCCCACGTCGCTTTGCTCCTGCCCCCCGAGGGGGCTCCAGCCACCTTGGGGCGGCCCGGCGGTGGCTGGGCCTGATCGGCGATGACCGAGGTCAGCTTCCACTTCAACGTGCCCGACCGCATGGGCTATGCCTGCCGCTTGCTGCGCAAGGCGGTGCGTCGCGGTGCACGCGTGGTGGTGGCTGCACCAACCCAGGTCTTGGCGGCGCTCGATCGCCAGCTGTGGGTGTTCGAGCCGCTCGATTTCGTGCCCCATGTGCACGCCCGGCCCGGCCAGGTGCCGGCACCGCGCCTGCAAGCCACGCCTGTCTGGCTGACCGAACGGGTGCAGGAGGCGCCGCACCACGACGTGCTGCTCAACATGGGCGACGAGCTGGTCGACGGCTTCGAAACCTTTGCGCGTGTCATCGAGCTGGTGTCGGTCGACGGGCCGGACCGCCTGGCCGGCCGGGCCCGCTGGAAGCACTACAGCGACCGCGGCTACGTGATCGCCAAGCACGATGTCGCCCAGGAGGCCGCGGCATGAAGACCAACAGCCAGCCGCCGCAGAGCGTTCCGGTGCTGACCGAGGTGGTGGTCATGCCCAAGAAGACCACGCCTGAAGTGGTCCACGACGACTACCCGCCGTTTGCCCCCGATCCTGCCTATGCCGAAACCGCGCCTACGCCGCTGGGCGAGTGGCATGCCAGCCCGTCGCCGCAGGCCCGGCCGCCCGCCGGTGCCGACCCCGCCGGGCCTCCCCTGATCGACGAGGCCATGCTGGCCCAGCGCGTGCTGGCCGACCTCGACAAGCAGCTCGACCTGATGTTCGAGCACCGACTGAGGGAAACCCTGTCCCCCGTGCTGGCCCGCATGACCGACACGCTGGTGCGCGAGATGCGCAACCAGGTTGCCGCGAGCCTTCGCGAGATGGTCGCCCGCGCCGTGGCGCTCGAACTCGACCGGCTGCAGCGTCGCTGAGCCAATTGAGCAACACCTCGTATTGCTTTCTCTCTCCGCATTCGGGATCATGGCGGCCTGTCTGAAACTGCAGGCATCGGCACAAGCTTTGCTAATCAGATTTTCCAACCCTTAAGGAAACGATATGAAGAGATCGATCTACGCGCTCTCCGCGACGGCTGCCGTTGCGTTGATGCTGTCGGCATGCGGCAAGAAGGAAGAGCCTGCCGCGGCTGCCCCCGTGGCGTCAGCGCCTGCTGCTTCTGCTGCAGCGGCTGATTCCTCCGTTATCAAGATCGGCCACGTCGCCCCCACCAGTGGCGCCATCGCCCACTTGGGCAAGGACAACGAAAATGGTGCCCGCATGGCCATTGACGAGCTCAATGCCAAAGGCCTGACCATCGGCGGCAAGAAGGTCACCTTCGAGCTGGTCGCTGAAGACGACGCTGGTGACCCCAAGCAAGGTACCGCCGCCGCTCAGAAGCTGGTTGACTCCAAAGTCAACGGCGTGGTCGGCCACCTGAACTCGGGTACCTCGATCCCGGCCTCCAAGATCTACAGCGACGCCGGCATCCCGCAAATCTCGCCGTCGGCCACCAACCCCAAGTACACCCGTCAAGGCTTCAAGACCACGTTCCGCGTGGTGGCCGATGACGTGCACCTGGGCGGCACGCTCGGCAAGTACGCCGTCAAGGAACTCAAGGGCAAGTCGATCGCCGTGATCGACGACCGCACCGCCTACGGCCAAGGCGTGGCCGAAGAGTTCAGCAAGGCCGTCAAGGCCACGGGCGGCACGATTGCCGAAACGCAATTCACCACCGACAAGGCGACCGACTTCACCGCCATCCTGACCCAGATCAAGGCCAAGAAGCCCGACGTCGTGTTCTTCGGCGGCATGGACGCCGTGGCCGGCCCGATGATCCGCCAAGCCAAGCAACTCGGCATCAAGGCCAAGTTCATGGGCGGCGACGGCATCTGCTCGGGCGAACTGCCCAAGCTGGCCGGTGGCGCCATGGCCGACGGCCAAGTGGTTTGCGCTGAAGCCGGTGGCGTTGAAGGCGAAGCCAAGGCTGGTCTGGAAGAGTTCAAGACCAAGTTCAAGGCCAAGTTCAACGTCGACGTGCAAATCTACGCACCGTACGTGTACGACGCCGTGAACGTGATGGTTGCTGCCATGGTCAAGGCCGACTCGGCTGATCCTGCCAAGTACCTGCCTGAACTTGCCAAGACCGAAGGCTACAAGGGCGTGACCGGTACGATCGCGTTCGACGAAAAGGGCGACGTGAAGAACGGTGCCCTGACGCTGTACACCTACAAGGGTGAAAAGCGCGAACAGATCGCCGTGGTTCGCTGAACCTCAGTCATCTGTTGAACAAAAAGGGCGCCGCGAGGCGCCCTTTTTCATTGCGGCCCTGCTTTCGGCAGGATTGCACGCACGATCGCCGTGGCTGCCTCAAGCCGCACCACCTTCGGCCGAAGTTGCCCGAGAGGTGTGTCATGCGATCAATCCTGCGGCCAAGCGCTGCACCAACCCAAGCTGCTGCCGGCTGCGCCGTCATCTGTATCAAAAGATGAATAGCGGCATGACGGACCTCTGTTCCGGACTTTCCGTGTCGTACCGGAAAGGTACGGTACGCCTTCTTCCGCGCACCTGGCTCCGCCCATGCGCAGTCCGCTTTTGACCACGGTTGCACCCCCCATGAAATTCCGACCCGTTCCAAGCCTCGTGCGCAGTACCTCTGCGTGTCAGGCGCCGCAGGCCGCTGCGCGGCTTGCGTGCACTGCAGCATTGGTCTGCAGCCTCGTCCCCGCGTGGGCGCAGACGCTGCCATCGCAGTTGCCTTCGGGAGCCGAACCCGGACGCGAGGCGCCCAAGCCGGTGATGCCGATGCCGTCGACTGCCGCGCCGCAAGTCAACGTGCCGCGCAGCCCATCGGCCGAAGCGCCGCCCGGTGCCAAGGAACTGGGCTTCGAGCTGAAGGACTTCGTGATCGAAGGCGCCTCTGCCTTCACCAGCGAGACCTTGCGTCCGCTGTACGCCGGACTGCTGGGCCGCCGGATCAGCGTGGCCGAGGCCTTCGAGGCCGCACAGGCCGTCGAGCTGAAATACCGCAACGCGGGCTATGTGACCTCGCGGGTGATCGTTCCACAGCAGGCGGTGGAGGAGGGCCGCTTCCGCATCGTCGTGCTCGAAGGCTTCGTGGACGACGTGGTGTACCAGGGTGACGCCGGCGCGGCGCGTGCCGCGGTCGAACGCCTGATCGGCGGCGTGCGCGGGATCAAGCCGGTCACCATCACAGAAATCGAACGCCGCCTGCTGCTGGCCAATGACCTGCCGGGCCTCACCGTGCGCGGCACGATGGAGCCTTCGCCCAGCGCACAAGGCGGCTCGGTGCTGGTCGTGCGTGTGGACCGCAAGGCCACCTCCGGCAGCGTGTCGCTGGACAACCGCGCTTCGCCGTATCTCGGCAGCGGGCAGCTCCTGGGCAGCTTTGCCTGGAATGCGATCGGCGAGCGTGCCGACCGCGTGTCCATCAACGCCAAGACCTCGTTGCCTGCTGAGCGCAGCGCCGCTGTCGGTGCGGGCTACGACGCGCTTCTCTCCGACAACGGCCTGATGCTGAACCTGGCGGTTTCGCAAGCGCGTTCGAACCCGCGCCGCGAACTGGAGGTGATGGACGTAAAGAGCCAGGTGAGCACCGTTGCCGGCACGCTCACATGGCCGCTGATCCGCTCGCGCGAGCAGAACCTGCGCGCCGTCGGCCAGATCGAGGCACGCGACGTTGATACTGACCTGGTCGGCACCGAGTTCACCCGCGACCGCCTGCGAATCGTGCGTGCCGGCCTGAGCTGGGACCGCTCCGACACCTGGAATGGCGTCACCACTGTGCGCGGCATGCTGCATCAGGGTCTCTCGGGCCTGGGCGCATCGTCCAACGGCTCGTCGCTCGCCTCGCGCGCCAATGGTCGCAGCGACTTCACCAAGATCACGCTCGACCTGACCCGCCTGCAGCAATTCAGCGAGCGCTGGAGCTTCGTCGGCAGCATGACCAGCCAGTACACCCGGCGGCCGCTGCTGGCCAGCGAAGAACTTGGCTTGGGCGGCGCCAGCTTCGGCCGTGGCTTCGACGACGGCGAGATCTCCGCCGACAACGGCGTGGCCGCCACGCTGGAACTGCGCTACGTGCCGGCCGGCCTGCCGCGCAATGTCCAGCTCTACAGCTTCCTGGACGGCGGCCGCGTGTGGGCGGCCGAGGGCGGCAACCCGGTTGACCGTTCGAAGCTCGCCTCGTTCGGCATCGGCGCGCGCGCCAACCTCAGCGAGGCGGTGTTTGCCACGGTCGAGATCGCCAAGCCCATCAACACCGAGGTGAAGACGCGCGAGAGCAAGAGTGCCCGCGCCTTCGTCTCCGTCACCGCCCAGTTCTAAGCGTCCCCTTTCGGACTCTGCAGAGAAAGCCAGTTTCATGAATCACGGTATCAGCACCAAGCCCTCCCGCCAGGTTCTTCGCCGCGCAGCCTTCCGCGCGCGCCGCATGCAGCGTTCTCTGCAGCGCTCGTGGCAGCGCAAGGTGCCGCGTGTGGCCTTGTCGAACCTGGCCCTGGTGGTGGGCTGGCTGATGTCCGGCTCGCTGGCCTATGCCAACCCGACCGGCGGCAACGTGGTGGCCGGCAGCGCCACCATCGAGAACGGCGCGCCGGGCACGCTGAACGTCTTTCAGCAGAGCAACCGCGCCATCATCGACTGGCGCAGCTTCAGCATCGCCTCGGGCGAAACCGTCAACTTCCTGCAGCCTTCGGCGAACAGTGTCACGCTGAACCGCGTGCTGGGCAATGACCCATCGGCCATCTTCGGCCGGCTCAATGCCACCGGCACGGTGATGCTGGTCAACCCGAACGGCATCGTGTTCGGCCCCACCTCGCGCATCGACGTGGGCGGTCTGGTGGCCACCACCGCCAACATCCGCAACCAGGACTTCATGGCCGGCCGCTACGAATTCGGCCAAGCGTCGGCGAACCCGAACGCAACGATCGAGAACCAGGGCCGCATCTCCATCCGCGACAGCGGCCTGGCCGCTTTGGTCGCACCGCGCGTGCGCAACTCCGGCGTCATCGAGGCGCGGCTCGGGCGCGTGGCACTGGGTGCCGCCAACAGCTTCACGCTCGACTTCCATGGCGACGGGCTGCTGAGCTTCGGTGCCGGCTCGGCACTCAGCGAAGCGCCGGCCGGCGGCGGCGCGCTGGTCAGCAACAGCGGCGAGATACATGCCGATGGCGGCACCGTGCTGCTGACGGCGCGCGCGCTGAAAGGCGTGATCGACCAGGCCATCAACACCGACGGCATCGTCAGCGCCACCACGGTGAGCGGCAGCGAAGGCCGCATCGTGCTGTCGGGCGGCGACGCGGGCACGGTGGCCATCGGCGGCAAGCTCGATGCGTCGGCCCGTGCAGGCGGGCAGGGCGGTGCGGTCATCGCGACCGGCGAGCACGTCACCGTGGCCGGCGGCACGAGCATCGATGTTTCGGGCAAGCAGGGCGGCGGAGAGATCGCGCTCGGCAGCACCGGGCTCACCGACACCGCAAACCCGTACGCGAACAAATCACAGAGCGTCACCGTGGCGCAAGGCGCAACGCTGAATGCCGACGCCACCGGGCAAGGCAATGGCGGCAAGGTGACGCTGTGGTCGAAAGACCAGACCGTCTTCGCCGGCAGCATCTCTGCCCGCGGCGGCGTGCAAGGCGGCGACGGCGGCTTTGCCGAAGTGTCGAGCCAGAAGAACATCGGCCTCACCGGCAGCGTGGACCTGCGCGCGCCCCAGGGCCAGACCGGCACGCTGCTGCTCGACCCGACCGACCTGCGCATCACCGACACCGCCTCCGGCGGCAGCCAAGACGGCAATGCCGGCGACGGCACCGTGGCGGCGGGCGACGGCAACCAGGGCTCAGGCGCTGCACTGAACACCGTATCGCGCGGCCTGCTCGAAGGCATGGCCGGCAACGCCAACATCGTGTTGCAAGCTACTGGCCAGATCACTGTGGACGCCATGGCCAGCGGCCGCATCGACCTCGCCACCACCAGCGGCCACGGCTTCACGATGCAGTCCACGCAAAACGGCGGCATCCGCTTCGTAGACTCGGCCACCGAGATCCGCACACAGGGTGGGGACATCACGCTGGAGGCGCTGGGCATCGGCAGCTCGCTGGCCAACATTGGCCAGCTCACCACCAACGGCGGTGCGATCACATTGCGAGCCACCGGTGACGTGCAACTGGGCGGCGCGGTCAACGCGGGCAGCGGGGCGGTGCAGGTGCAATCCACCGTCGGCTCGATCACCAACGCCGGCGCCACGGCGCCGCTGGTGAGCGGGGGCTCGGTGGGCCTCACCGCGGGCGGCGGCAACATCGGCGCAGCCGGCAGCGCGATCAGCACCCACACGGCACAGCTGAGCCTGGAAGCTGGCGGCAGCATCCGCGCCAGCAACGACATGGCGCTCACCAACCTGTCGGTGAATGCCTTGCACGCCGCACCCGGCGCCTACACCTACGAGGTGGGCAGCACCGGGCTGAACTTCCAGCTCGCCGACGGCAGCACCGTCTCGGCCACGCAGATCGCGCAGAGCGGCCTGAACCTCACGCTGGCCTCCGACCACACGCTGCAACTGGGCACAGTCGACCTGGGGAGCGGTGCGCTGAATGCCAGCTCCAGCGGCGGCAACCTCACCGGCGCAGCCGGCAACGCCGTCACCGCCAGCGCCATCACGCTCAGCGCCAACGGCAGCACCGGCAACAACGGCGCCATCGGCACCAGCACGCAGGTGGTCAACACCGCCGCCAGCGGCCTCTCGGCCACCAGCGGCAGCGGTGGCGTCTACGTGGCCAACACCGGCGCGCTGAACCTGGGCACGCTCTCGACCACCGGCGCCTCCAACGTCAGCGCGACCGGCAGCCTGGTCGCCGGCAACGTGAACGCGGGCAGCGCGGCCTTGACGCTCAGCTCCAGCGCCGCGGCCGTGCAAGACGACGGCGACAGCAGTACCCGCATCACCGCCGGCAGCTTGAACGTGAACGCCGGCGGCGCCATCGGCAGCGCGGGCACGCGCCTGTCGACCACGGCCAGCACGGTCACTGCGAACGCCGGCCTCGGTGTCTACCTGGGCACCTCGGCCACCTCGTCCGTGCTGTCCGGCATCACCGCGGGCAACGGTGCCATCGACATCACCACCGGCGGCAGCAGCACGCTCACTTCGCTCGCGTCCAGCACCTCGGCGCCGGCCAACACCATCAGCGTTGCGGCCACCGGCACGGGCTCGATGAGCGTGGGCACCATCAATGCCGGAACGCAAGGCAACGTGACGCTGACCACCACCAGCGGCTCCGTCTTCGGCAACAGCGGCCTGATCACCGGCGACACGGTCGCCATCAACGCCGGCGGCAGCGCCAGCGTCTCGGTGCGCACCGCGGCGTCGCACCTGGACGTGCAGGCCGGCTCCAGCAGCATCTCGATCACGCAGACCGGTGCCGTCACGCTCGACCGCATCGCCACGCCAAGCAGTTTCGTCAGCGTGACCAACAGCAGCGGCAACATCACCGTGGGTTCGGTGAGCACCTCCTCCAACGGCCAGGTGAGCCTGACTGCGACGGCCGGCGCCATCCTCGACGACGGCAACACCGCCACGCGCATCAGCACCGGCACGGCCTCGCTGAGTGCCAGCGGCGCCATCGGCGCGCCCGGCCAGGCGGTCCAGACCCAGGCCACCGGCCTGTCGGCCAGCAGCACCGGTGACCTGATCGTCACCAACACCGATGCCACGCTCACCAGCCTGAGCCTCACCAACCGGCACAGCGCACCGGGCAACGCGGGCACGCTGCAGGTCGATTCGCCATACCTCACCTTCGACGTCACCGACACAGGCACGACCTACACGCTCGACCGCCTGGTCAGCGTGCCGCTGGGCAGCCTGTCCTTCAATGGCGACGCATCGCTGGTGCTGGGCCAGGTGCAGGCCGCAGGATCGGTGAGCCTGACCGCCACCCAGGGCCACCTGGTGGACGACGGCAACCTGAACACGCGAGTCACCGCCGGCAGCACGCTGACCTTGAGCGCAGCGCAAGGCAGCGTGGGCGGCGTGTCTGCGCCGATTTCAGCCAACGCCACATCGCTGGCACTCACCACGCGCGGCGACCTCTACGTCAGCAACCTCAGCGACCTCAGCACGCTGACCATCACGAGCAGCCACCCCGACCTGACCACCAGCTACGGCATGGCGATCACCGCGCCGTCGTTGAACCTCGCCGTCACCGACTCGGCCGCCGGCCACAACGTGCAGACGCTGACCGACAACTCCAGCCTCTCGCTCAACTTCACCAGCGATCGCGACATCACGCTCGGCAGCGTCAACCTCACCAACACCGGCACGGCGCGCTTCACGTCGAACGGCGGCCGCATCCTCGACGATGGCAGCAAGACGACCACGGTGCTGGCCAACAGCACCACGCTGTCCGGCGCCTCGGTGGGCGCGGCGGGCAGCAACCACATGGACGTGGTCACCGGCACGCTGGCGGCCAGCGCCACCGCGGGCGGCGTCTACGTCGAGCTGCCCATGCCGACCGGCAGCACCAACACCACCAGCACCATCACGCTGGGCACCGTCACCGCCACCGGGCCGGTGGCGATCACCGCGCTCGAAGGCGACTTGTCCTTGGGCGGCTTCATGACGGCCACCAACCAGGCGGTCAACCTCACCGCCACCCAAGGCTCGATCTACAGCCCCATCGGCTACAGCATCGGCCTGGGCACCGGCACGCTCACTCTGAGTGCGGGCCAGGCCATCGGCACCAGCACGCGCTCCGTGCCGGTGACCAATGCGGCCGGTGCCTCGGTGAACGCGCAGGCTGGCACCTCGGTGTACCTCAGCGCCAGCGGCGCGATGAACCTGTCGAACCTGTCGGCCGGCAGCGGCGTCACCTACACGCAATCCGGCGGCACGACCACCGTGGGCACGGTGAACGCGACCGGCAGCGGCACGGTGTCGCTCACCAACACCAGCGGCGCCATTGCCGATGACGGCAACACCGGCACTGTGGTCACCGGCAACCAGGTGACCCTGAGCGCCGCCGCCGGCTCGGTGGGCAGCGCCGCCACGCCGATGAACGTGACGGCGCCCCAACTGAGCGTGACCGCCAACGGCGACATCGGCGTCAACGACAGCGCCACGCTCACCAGCCTGAGCCTCACGCGCGGCTCGGGCTCGTCGGGCACCTACGCCATCAACACCGGCGGGGGCCAGACCTTCAACATCACCGAAGACGGCAGCGCCCACAACCTGACGCAGGTGACGAGCAGCACGCCGCTGGCTTTCAGCTTCTCGGGGCAGCGCAGCGTCAACGTCGGTGACATCGACGTGGGCGCAGCCGGCTCGGCCACGCTCAGCAGCGCGGCCAACATTGCCAACAGCGGCACCGGCTCGTCCATCGCAGCAGGCACCGTCTCGCTGACGGCGGGCTCCGCCGGCTCGATCGGTGCCTCGGGCAATGCGATTGCGCTCGAAGGCACGACGGCGCTCACGCTCTCTGCCGGCCGCAACTTCTACGCGGCCAGCGACACCGCGCTGACCGACCTCACGATCAACAGCACCAACACCACCACCGCGGCCGGCACGGCCAGCGTGTTCGGCCTCGGTGGTTTGGGCCAGACCTTCGGCATCACCGACAGCGGCACCACGCAGAGCCTCGACTTCACCGGCACGGCGCTCACCAACTTCAGCTACACCACGCGCAAGAACATCGAGGCTGGTGCGATCACCGCCACTGGCGACGTGACGCTCACCACCAGCGGCGGTGGCGCCAACAGCAACATCACGAGCGACAGCGGCACGGGCACCATCGCCGGCAACCGCGTGCTGCTGACCGCCACCTCGAGCACCGCAGGCGGCGGCTCCATCGGCAGCAGCGGCACCGCCCTGCGCGTGGACACGCCCACCGTCATCTTGAACGGCAGCGGCAACGTCTACGTGGACGATGCACAGAACCTGACCAAGCTGGACATGACGCTGACGCATGGCACGAACACCACCTTCGGCTACGACGTGACGGCCAGCAACCTGGCCAGCTTCGCCATCACCGACGGCAGCACGCAAAGCCTGGGGATGGCTGTGATCGGTGCGATGGACTTCAGCTACAGCGTGGACCGGGCCCTGAGTCTGGCCACCATCGACGCGGGCACCAGCACCACCGGCTCGATCTCGCTCACCTCGCGCAGCGCACCGACCGGCACCAGCGCCCAGATCAACCGCAGCAGCGGTAGCCTCACTGGCGGCAGTGTCAGCCTGTCGGCCGTCGGCACCAACGGCGGTGTGGGGGCGGGCGCGACGCTGAGCACCAACACGAAGAACCTGAGCATTGCTTCGGGCGGCAACGTGAGCGTGTCTAACTCCACCACGCTGACCTCGCTGAACCTGGATGCGCGGCACAACACCAGCGGCAGCAGCACGCACAGCTATTCGATCAGTTCCACCGGCCTGACCTTCAGCATCAGCGACACCCTCGGCAACAACGCCTTCCAACTGGCCAACATCTCCCAGAGTGGGCTGGACCTCACGGTCAAGGCCGACCGGGTCATCACCGCGAGCAGCATCAACACCGGTGCCGGCGGCAAGGTCACGCTCAACAGCAGCAGCTACATCCAGGGCGGCAGCGGGGCGAATGCCGGCTCGCCTTCCATCACCACCGGCGACCTCACGCTCAACGGCGGCAGCGCCTTCGGCTACCAGGGCAGCACGCCGCTGTACACGGCGGCCGGCACGCTGAGCAGCAGCCTCAGCAGCACGCTGTACCTCTCGAACGCCGGCAGCCTCACGCTGTTGGCCAACACGGTAGGCAGCTCGGCCGACGTGGCCAGCAGCAACAACTCGCTGCTTCAAGGCAGCGGCGGCCTGTTCACCACACCGACGCTGAAGCTGAGTGCCAACCAATCGCTCGGCAGCACCGGCACGCTGCTGACCAACGTGCGCCGGCTCACGCTGGTGTCGCGCCATGACATCGACGTCAGCAACGCAACCGACCTGTACGCGCTGACCATGACCTCCACGCACGGCACGGCCGGTGTGCAGAACACCATTTCGGTGGCAGCACCGAAGCTGGCCCTGTCGCTGACCGACAGCGTGAGCGGAGACCAGTACCACCTGAGCAACCTGGTGGACAGCACCGGTCTGGACTACACGCTCAGCACCGACGTGGCCCTGAACCTGGGGACCGTCAATGCGCAAGCCGGGCGTTCGCTGGCGCTCTACAGCACCGGCAGCACCACGTCCATCACCAACGACGGCGGCAGCCTGCTCACCGCCGGCAGCATCACGCTCTCGGCCGGTGGCTCGATCGGCACGGCCGGCGGCAGCGGCACGCGCATGCAGACCGATGCGCTGGGCCTGACCCTCGCCACCGGTGCCAACGCCTATGCCGACAACGCGCAAGACCTGACCAGCCTGTCGCTCACCAGCAGCCAGACGGCAGGCGGCACCGCGCCGGTCTACCAGGTGGCGGCACCGTCGCTGAGCTTCGACATCACCGACGACGGCACCACGCACATCAACAACGTGGCCGACAGCACCGGCCTGAACTTTGTGCTGAGCACGCGGCGCAGCCAGGCGGTGGACATCATCGACGTGGGCCGCTCGGGCACCGTGTCGCTCACCAGCACCGGCGACATCCTGGGCGATGCCGACAGCAGCCACCGCATCACCGCCGCCAGCGCCACCTTCTACGCCAGCATTGGCGGGGCCATCGGTAGCGTGAGCAACCCGATCCACCTGTCGGCACCGCTGGTCAGCCTGTCACCCACCGGTGCGATGAACGTCGAGTCCGACACGCACATCGACCGCCTCAGCATCAGCGCCACCCACCCCACCGTGACCTACGGCGGCGCCTACAGCATCGCCTCGGTGCCGATGACGGGCGCGCAGTACCAGCTTTTCAGTGCCACCGACGACGCATCGGGCACGGCGCTGACCAGCCTCACCGACACCGAAGGCCTCGCGTTCAGCTTCACGAGCGACCGCGCCATGCGGGTCGGCACGCTCAACCTGGGCACCACCGGCACGGTGGCGCTGACCGGCACCAGCAGCGGCGGCATCCTGGGCGACGGCAACGCCTCCACGCAAGTGCAGGCCGCGAGCCTCAGCATGGTGAGCTACGGCGGCGCCGTCGGCGCGGCTGGCAGCGGCAATGGCATCGACGCCACGGTGAACACCGTCAGTGCCACCGCACAGGGCGGCGGCGTGACCCTCGCCCTGCATGGCCGCACGACGCTCGGCAGCATTTCGTCCACGGGCGGGTTGAACCTCGTCAACGACGTGGGCGACATCGCGCTCGGCTCCATCAACGCCGGCGGCAATGCCGTCAACATCGACAACCAGGGCGGCTCCATCCTGAGCGGCTCGATCTTCAACACCACCACGGTGGCGCTGACAGCCAGCGGCTCGATCGGCAACACCAGCGCGGTCGGCACCTCGGCCAACGGCGGCGGCACCACCACGCTCACGGCAACGGCCAGCGCGGCCCACGGCGCCAGCGGCAGCATTGCCGTCAGCGAAAGCTACAACCTGGCTGCCGCGTCCGTCACGGCGCCTGCCGCCGTGACGCTCAGCAGCGGCTATGGCCTGTCGGCCGGCACCATCACCAGCGGCGGCGCGGTCGCCTTGAGTTCGTCGCAAGGCAGCATCGCCGGCATCAACGGCTCGAACGCCATCACCGGCACCAACGTGTCGCTGTCGGCGCGCTACGGCACGGGCAATGGCATCGGCAACTCGGGCACGCCCCTGAACCTGAACACGCCGCAACTCACGCTCAACACGCCGGGGAGCGTGTACGTCACCGACACAGCCGACCTGAACCGGCTCACGATCGACCGCACCAACTACACGGGCACCGGCAGCGCGGGCACGATGAGCGTGGTCGCGAGCAACCTGACGATGAGCGCCACGGATGCCGGCAACACCACCACCTTCACCAACCTGACCGACAGCACGGGGCTCGATTTCACCTACCTCGGCATCGGCTCGATCAGCATCGGCACGCTGAACGTGGGCAGCAACGGCTCGGCCCTGTTGCAGGCTTACCTGAGCAGCGGTGACGGCAACATCAACGCCATCAACGGCTCGTCTCTGCTCACCGCCGGCAGTGCCACGCTGCAGGCCTATGGTTCGGGCAGCAACATCGGCACCAGCGGCACGCGCCTGGGCACGGCCGTGGGCTCGCTCACCGCCAGCTCGGGAACCGGCGGCATCTACCTTCAGCAAGCCGGCTCGCTGACCCTGAGCACCCTCAGCACCTCCGGCAACCTGGACGTGAACGCGAGTTCGGGCAACCTGACCCTGGGTACGCTGAGCTACGGCAGCAGCAACACGCTCAGCCTCACGGCCGCGGCAGGCAGCATCCTGTCGGGCGGCGGCACGCTGTCGGGCAACTCGTCGTCGTCCGCGATCACGCTGAGCGCGGCCAACGGCATCGGCACCAGTGTGGCGCCGGTGAACATCAACGCCTCGGCCGGCAATGCGGTGAACACCAGCGTCACCGGCAACGGCTCGCTCTACCTCAACAGCCTCGGCACGATGAACGGCGGGCTGACGACAGCGGTCAACAACGGCTCGACCAACGTGACGGCGGCCGGCAACATCCGCCTCGCCTCGATGACCAGCGGCACCGATGCCGATGGAAACGACATCCGCGTGACGGCAAGCGCCGGCGACATCACCGTGGTCAACGTCTCGGGCGGTGCCGATGCGCGCCACACCGGGGTGGACCTGTCGGCCAATGCCGGCCGCATCGTCGCCACCGGCAGCACCACGATCGAAGGCTATGACATCCATCTCTTCGGCGCCAACGGCGTCGGCGACAGCACCAACCGCGTCAGCGCCAGCGGCCAGCGCGTGCAGGTGGAAAGCAACGGCGGCGCGATCTACCTGGGCGCGAGCAGCCCATCGGTGCTGTCGGGCGTCAACTCCAACGGCGGGCTGATCAACATCAGCACCTCGGCCGACCTGCTGCTGGCCAATGCCGCATCGGGCGGCGGGGCCATCACGGTCACCGGCACGGCGAGCAACGTGGACCTGATCGCCGGCAACATCAACGCCGGCAGCGGCAGCGTGACCATGGTGTCCACCTCATCGGGCGGCACGGTGCAAGACGACGGCAACTCGGCCACGCGCATCACCGGCGGCACGGTCACGCTGAACGGTGCGGGCGGCCTGGGCAGCGCATCGAGCGCAGTGCAGACCTCGGCCGGCACACTCGTGTTGACCGGCGGCGCCTCGGGCACCGGCATCTACGTGAACGACGCCAACACCAGCGGCGTGACGCTCAGCTCGGTGACGGCGCTTGGCGGCGCAGTGGTCATCGACACCGCCGGCCCCACGGTGGCGACGGCGGTGAACGCTGCCGCCGACGTGGCCGGCAACAACGTGAGCATCACCACCAGCAGCGGCGACCTCACGGTGGCCAGCGTGTCGGCCGGTGCGAACAACGGCACGGTGACGCTCAACTCGGCCGGCTCCATCCTCGCGAGCGGCAGCGGCACCCACATCAGCGGCCATGGCGCGCAGCTCACTGCCGCCGGCGACATCGGTGCGGTGACCAACCTCGGCACCGGCGCGGGCACGCCCATCCGCATCAACGTGGACACACTGGGCACACTCGCCTCCACCGGCAGCAACCGCGTGGTGTCGATCGACAACCTGAACCCCGGCCTGTGGACGCTGGGTGCGGGCGCCTTGTCGCTGGGCAGCGGCAGCTCGGCCTACCTGCGTGCCGCGGGTGACCTGACGCTCGGCACCGCGCCGTCGGTCGACGGCAACCTGATGCTCAGCTCGGCCGGCGTGCTCACGCTGCCGGCTGCAGGCCTCAGCAGCACGGGCACGTTGAGCCTCACGGGCAGCAGCGACGTGGTGTCCAGCGGCGCATCGACCCGCGACCTGCAACTGGCCGGCAGCTCCGTCTACCTGCGCAGCGGCGCGACGGGCGGCGCCACCACGCTGACCACCACCACGGGCGCCATCGACGCCGCCCTCACAGGCGCCGGCGCGCTGACCGTGAACAACACCGGCACACTCGCCAGCACCACGCTGCAGACCAGCAACGGCAACATCACCGCGACCAGCAGCACCGGCATGGTGGCCAGCTCGGTGACGGCAGGCGGCACGGGCCGCACCGTCTCGCTCACCGCCGGCGCGGGTGACCTGACCGCGGGCACCGTGAATGCGGGCAGCACCGGCACGATCAACCTCACGGCCACCCAAGGCAGCCTGCTGACCTCATCGCCTGCGTTCACCGCGAGCGCGCTGAACCTCAGCAGCGGCCATGCCATCGGCAGCAGCGGCGCGGCCTTCGACGCCACCGGAACGAACGTGACCGCCCAGGTCACCGGCACCGGTGGCATCTACCTCGGCTCCACCGGCGGCTTGGCCACGGGCGCATTGACCACGGCCGATGGCGACATCGCCGTCACCACCGCCGGCAACCTCAACATCAACGGCGTGGTGAACGCGGGCCAGAGCGGCAACGCCGCGTTCACCGCCACCGGCGGCAACCAGATCACGCTCAACAGCGGCAGCGTGGTCAGCGGCGGCGCACAAAGCTACACCGGCCCAGTGGCACTGGGTGCCAACACCACGCTCAGCGGCAACGGCGTGGCCTTCAACAACACGGTGAACGGAGGCTACGTCCTGACCGTCAATGCCGGTTCGGGGGCAGCCAGTTTCGGTGCTGCCGTGGGCGGCACAACGCGCCTGGCTGCATTGGTCGTGAACAGCAGCGGCGCCACCAGCTTTGGCGGCGCGGTACGGGCGGCTTCGGTGACCACCGACGCGGCCGGCACGCTGGCCATCAACGGCGGCTCGGTGAACACCACCGGCGCGCAGAGCTACGGCGAACGCGCCGTGCTGGGTGGCGACACCACGCTGACCGGTAGCTCGGTATCTCTGGTCAGCGGTGCAGACGCCACAGGCAGCGCCAATCAAACGCTCACCATCGCTGGCGCCAGCACGCTGGGCGGCAACGTGAGCAGCACGGGTGCACAGACCTACACAGGCGCGGTGACGATGGGCGCTGACGCCACCTTGAGTGGCAATGGCGTCAGCTTCGCCAGCACAGTCGATGGCGGCCACAACCTCACGGTGAACTCCGGCGCAGGCAACACCAGCTTCGCCGGTGCCGTCGGCAGCACGACGCGCCTCGGCGCGCTGACCGTCGACAGCAGTGGTGTGACCACCTTCAGCAGCACCGTGCGCGCGGTTTCGGTCAGCACCGATGCCGCCGGCACGCTCGCGATCAACGGTGGCTCGGTGAACACCACCGGCACGCAAAGCTACGGCGAACGCGCCGTGCTCGGCACGAGCACCACGCTGACGGGCAGCTCGGTGTCGCTGGTCAGCGGTGCCGACGCCACGGGCAGCGCCAACCAAACGCTCACCATCGCCGGCGCCAGCACGCTGGGCGGCAACGTGAGCAGCACGGGCGCGCAGACCTACACAGGCGCGGTGACGATGGGCGCTGATGCCACCTTGAGTGGCAATGGCGTCAGCTTCGCCGGCACGGTCGATGGCGGCCACAGCCTCACGGTCAACTCTGGCGCGGGCAACACCAGCTTCGCCGGTGCCGTGGGCGGCACGACGCGCTTGGGCGCACTGACCGTGAACAGCAGCGGCGCGACCACCTTCAGCAGCACCGCGCGCGCAGCCTCGGTCAGCACCGATGCGGCCGGCACGCTCGCGATCAACGGCGGCTCGATGGACGCGACCGGTGCGCAGAGCTACGGCGAGCGCGCTGTGCTCGGCACGAGCACCACGCTGACCGGCAGCTCGGTGACGCTGTCAGCCGGCGCCGATGCCACGGGCAGCGCCAATCAAACACTCACCATCGCCGGCGCCAGCACGCTGGGCGGCGACGTGAGCAGCACGGGCGCGCAGACCTATGCCGGTGGCGTCACGCTGGCTGGTGACGTCAGCCTCACCGGCAACGGCGTCAGCTTCGCCGGCACGGTCGATGGCGGCCACAGCCTCACGGTCAACTCTGGCGCGGGCGACACCAGCTTCGCCGGTGCCGTCGGCAGCACGACACGCCTGGGCGCACTGAGCGTGAACAGCAGCGGTGCGACCACCTTCAGCAGCACCGTGCGTGCAGCCTCGGTCAGCACCGATGCCGCCGGCACGCTCGCGATCAACGGTGGCTCGGTGGACACCACCGGCGCACAGAGCTACAGCGAACGCGCCGTGCTCGGCACGAACACCACGCTGACCGGCAGCTCGGTAACGCTGTCGGCCGGTGCCGATGCCACGGGCAGTGCCAACCAAACGCTCACCATCGCTGGCGCCAGCACGCTGGGCGGCAACGTGAGCAGCACGGGCGCGCAGACCTATGCCGGCGGCGTCACGCTGGCTGGCGATGTCACTCTCGCCGGCAACGGTGTCAGCTTCGCCAGCACGCTGGACGGCGGCCACAACCTCACGGTGAACGTGGGCAGCGGTGCAGCCAGCTTCGGTGGCGCCGTAGGCGGCACGACGCGCCTGGGCGCACTGAGCGTGAACAGCAGCGGCGCCACCACCTTCGGCGGTGCAGTGCAGGCGGTTTCGGTGACCACCGATGCGGCCGGCACGCTCGCCATCAATGGTGGTTCGGTGGACACCACCGGCACGCAAAGCTACGGCGAACGCGCCGTGCTCGGCACGAGCACCACGCTGACCGGCAGCTCGGTGTCGCTGGTCAGCGGTGCGGACGCCACCGGTAGCGCCAACCAAACGCTCACCATCGCCGGTGCCAGCACGCTGGGCGGCAACGTGAGCAGCACGGGTGCACAGACCTACACAGGCGCGGTGACGATGGGTGCGGACGCTACGTTGAGTGGCAATGGCGTCAGCTTCGCCAGCACAGTCGATGGCGGCTACGGCCTCACGGTGAATTCCGGCGCGGGCAACACCAGCTTCGCCGGTGCCGTCGGCAGCACGACACGCCTGGGTGCGCTGACCGTCGCCAGCAGCGGTGCCACCACCTTCAGCAGCACCGTGCGCGCAACCTCGGTCAGCACCGATGCCGCCGGCACGCTCGCGATCAACGGCGGCTCGATGGACACGACCGGCGCGCAAAGTTACGGCGAGCGCGCTGTGCTCGGCACGAGCACCACGCTGACCGGCAGCTCGGTGACGCTTGTCAGCGGTGCCGACGCCACGGGCAGCGCCAACCAAACGCTCACCATCGCCGGCGCCAGCACGCTGGGCGGCGACGTGAGCAGCACGGGTGCGCAGACCTACACAGGCGCGGTGACGATGGGTGCGGACGCCACCTTGAGTGGCGTGGGCGTCAGCTTCGGCAGCACGGTCGACGGCGGCCACAACCTCACGGTCAACTCTGGCGCGGGCAACACCAGCTTCGCCGGTGCCGTGGGCGGCACGACGCGCTTGGGCGCACTGACCGTGAACAGCAGTGGCGCCACCACCTTCGGCGGTGCAGTGCAGGCGGCTTCGGTGACCACCGATGCGGCCGGCACGCTCGCCATCAATGGCGGCTCGGTCGACACCACCGGTGCGCAGAGCTACGGCGAGCGCGCCGTGCTGGGCGCGAGCACCACGCTGAGCGGCAGCTCGGTGACGCTGTCGGCCGGTGCCGATGCCACGGCCATCACCGGGCAGGCGCTGACCATCACCAGTGCTGGCACGCTGGGCGGCGACGTCGTCAGCACCGGCACGCAGACCTACAGCGGCGCGCTGACACTGACGGGCGACACCACGCTGCACAGCAGCGGCGGCTCGCTGGTCTTCGGCAGCACTGTGGACAGCAACGCCAACGGCAACCTCACGCTGCGCGCCGATGGCGGCGCCATCGACGTGGCCGGCGCCGTCGGCAGCACCGGCCCGATCGGCGCGCTGACGCTGCATTCCGGCACCTTCACCACCTTCAACGGCTCGGTGCACGCCGGCAGCGTGGCGCAATCCGCCGCGGGCGGCGTGACACGCTTCGGCGGCAGCCTCACGGTCGACGGCGCAGCCGGCCTGCAACTCAGCGGCCAGAGCTTCGTCTTCGACGATGCCGTGACGGCATCCACCGGTGCGATCACGATCGTCAACACCGACGCCGCCGGCACGGTGAGCTTCGCGCCAGGCAGCACGGTGCAGGCCGCCACTGGCTTCACGCAGACAGGCGGGGCGGGCGTGCTGCTGCCCTCGGTGTTGCGCGTGACCAGCGGCCCGATCTCGATCGACGCGCCGGCCAGCCTGCCTTCGGGCCACGCCAGCATCAGCACGCTGGGCGACATCACGATGAGCGGGTTGCAAGGCCCGTCGACCGTGCTGTTGCTGAGTTCGGGCACGGGCGCGCTGCGCCTCGGTTTGGCGGACGCTTCGGCCGATCACAAGGTCAACCTGGGCAACCTCGTGGTGCCGTCGGCCGGCTCGGCCGAGCTGTATGGCTCGCTGGGCGGGACGGGTGGGGCGCTGGCCGCATCACGCGTGACCAGCCACCTCGTCAACGCCCCGTTCTTCATGAACGGCACGCCGTGGGGCCCGGTCGACGCCATCGCGACGGTGACAGCAGCCACCGCACCGAAGAGCGTGGTGGCCAGCCGCCCGGGCGCCCAGTCGCTGTTCAGCCGCACATCGGCGGCCAACGGCATCGGCGCCAACGCGCTGGAGGCCGCACTCGACCCGCAGGTGCTGCGCATCGCCCCCGGAACGGCGCAGAATGAAACCGTGCTCCAGCCGAGCGACGAGAACGCGCCGTCTCGCTGAGCCGAAGCACCGACAGGACATCTCGATGACCGACAGCCCGCTCCCGCTCTTCTACAAGGCTCCCCGGGTGCTGCGCCCGGCAGCGCACGGCGACCGCTCGCTGGCAGCCCAACCGAACTACCGGTTCGCGGCTGGGAGCAACGCAGTGCCGCTGGTGGCCGAGGAGATGCCCACCGCCAGCCGCCACTTCCCGGTGGTCTTCAGCGATTCGCCGGCGCCGCACCCGGTGGCCATCCTCGGCCTGCGCGGGCAGCAGAACCTCTTCGTCGACGAGGCCGGCCGCTGGCGCGACGGCGTCTACGTGCCCGCCTATGTGCGGCGCTATCCGTTCATCTTCCAGGAGAACGACGCCGGAACCGAGTTGACGCTGTGTGTGGACGAAGCCGCCGAGTCGCTCCTGGCCGGCCGCGGCAACCCCTTGTTCGATGCCAAGGGAGAGCCCACGCCGCTGACGCGCAACGCACTGGCCTTCTGCCGCGACTACCAGGCACAGCACAAGGTGGCAACCGAGTTCGCTCGCACCGTGGCCGACGCGCAGCTGCTGGTCGACCACCGAGCCGACGTGACGCTGAACGACGGCCAACGCCTGAGCCTGTCGGGCTTCAAGGTGATCGACGAGAACCGCTTCGCGAAGCTGCCCGACGAGACCTTCCTGCAGTGGCGCCGCAAGGGCTGGCTGCCGCTCGTCTACAGCCACTTCTTCTCGATTGGCGCGTGGTCGTCGCTGATCGACCGGGTGGTAGCGGCATAGCTGTAGCGTGCTTGGGGCGCGCTCTGATTGATTAAAATGCTCGTTTAATCTAGCATTAGGCAATTAATGCTCGTTTTATAGAACATGAAAGTCGCCCAATCTGCCATGCTTTCGCCGCGTCAGCTGGAGGAGTGCACCCGCCTCGGGCTGCAGTTGGCTCGCTTGCGCGTTTCGCGCAAGGTCAAGCAGACGGACGCCGCGCTGCGCTCCGGTCTCTCTCGCAACACCGTCTATCGCCTGGAGAAAGGTGACCCGGGCTTGGCGATCGGTCAGGTCCTGCGCTACCTGGAGGCCATTGCACCGGGAAGCACCCTGTTGGAGCTGTTGTCCGAGAAAGACCCGGCACTGCTATCGCTCAGCGCGCGCGAGAAGAGCAAGCGCGTGCGCGACATGACCGCAGCCGAACTCGAAGAACTCGATTTCTGAACGGGCGACCGACATGGCCGCCAAAGAGTTGAAGCTGATGGTCTTCGCGCATCTGGGCCAGGATTGGGCGCCCTGTGGTCAGCTCCTGATGACCGAGGAGGGCCCGAACGTTCTCGCGTCCAGCTTCGCCTACGGCCTGAACTACGTGCGCCGCGGCGACGCGCTCGAGGTCGACCCGGTGAGCCTGAGCATCCGCGACCGCGCGGCAGTGCTGGGCAAGCGGCTGCTGCCGGCCAATGGTTTACCACTCTTCGGCGGCATTCGCGACGCAGCGCCTGACTCCTGGGGGCGGCGAGTCATCGAGGCCAAACTCAAGGTTCCGGCCAACAGCCTGCCCGAGTCGCAGTACCTGCTGCACGCCGGCAGCGACCGGGTCGGTGCGCTCGACATCCGTGAGTCCATCCACAACGGGCCGGCGCAGGGCACCAGCGGCTCACATGCGCTGGAGTACTTGATGGATGCTGCCGAGCGCATCGAGGAGGGGCTGCCGATTCCGGCGCACCTCGAAGCCATCTTCATCGACGGGACGGCGCTCGGCGGCGCCCGGCCCAAAGCCTCGGTGCGCGACGAGCATGGCGTGCTGTGCTTGGCCAAGTTCTCCAGCCGCAAGGACACCGTCGACATCCCTGCCATCGAGTGCGCTGCACTGCGCCTGGCAGCCGCGGCAGGGCTCACCGTGCCACCCTTGGAGGTGCGCACCTTGGGCGCTCGCAGGGTCATGCTCATCCGCCGCTTCGACCGCTACTGGGCCGAGCCGGGCAAGGCGCTGGACACCAAGGTTGATCTGCTGGCCACGCAGCCGGGCAACGGCAAGGCAGAGCACCGTCTGGGGTTCGTGAGCGGTCTCACGCTGGTGGGCTGCGATGAAACCGAGTCGCGGACAAAGGCATACACCGACCTTGCGCAGGCGGTGCGCGACCATTGCCACACGAGCGTCATCCGCGCGGACAACGCAGAGCTGTTCAAGCGCATGGTCTACAACGTCCTGGTCAGCAACGACGACGATCACCTGCGCAACCACGGCTTCGTCTGGGAACCGCGCCTGGCCGGCTGGCGGTTGAGCCCGCTCTACGACGTGCTGCCGCGTGCGAGCCACGCTACGGAGCGCTTCCTGCACCTGGGCCTCGGTTCACAAGGGCGGCTGGCCACGCTCGACAACGCCCTCGATGCGCACGAGATGTTCACGCTATCGCGCGCCACGGCCTGCGAGATGATTGCCGGCATCTGGCGTGTCGTGCGCGAGTGGCGGGGCTACTTCGAAAACTTCGGCGTCCCGGCGGCTGAAATCGAGAAGATTGCACCTGCATTCCGCCACATCGACGACGTCTCTACGCCGGAGCTGCGCAAGCTGCTGCCCTGACGGGCGGCGCTTCAGGCCCATTCCTTGAAATCGAGGTAGCGCCCGAAACGCTCGCGAATGTCGTTCGCTTCGTTGGCTGTCGGTACCCCAATCTTCTCGCAAGGAGCCTCGTTAGGCCTCATCTGTGCTGGCCTTGGTCCGGAAACCGAGGCAGGAATCCAAGGGCTGCTGCGCGTGCGAATCGAAAAGGGAAGCGCAGATTGGCTTGATGTCCTGCTTAACTTTGCACTCTCTCCAGTATTGATGCCGCAGTCCCACAAGCAAGAACAGCTTGCTCAAGAGTGAAGCCATCGTCAGGGCGATAGTCCGCAACGATTCGAACTGCCCTTAGAGAATCGAGTCTTCCAGCAAGCCAGAGACTTAGCTGCCGCTGATCAGTCGAGCAACGCTTAGCCGGATGACAAAGCCGCTGAATGAGCTGCTCGTGCTCTCCCTTTGCCTGCCCGGCATCTCCGGTTTCGGGCAACGTCTTTTCCCAAACCAGGAGCGCATGAAAACTCGAATAGTAAGCTCGGTTCGCAGCAGTACGCCAGTTCGACTCTGTCTTGTTGCCCTTGGCGTGATCACGCGCGATTGCAAGCAAGTCATCGGCATAGCTCACGCGCAGGCAGCCTCATCCTTCGCGCCGATGAATGTCACTGAAAGGCCAGGCTGAACCAAGTCCTTCTTAACAAGGCGCCATCCAATTTCGTCGGTGAGCTTAAGCGCTTCCTCCGGCGAAATGTCCATCCGAAAGTACGCGTGAACGCCGGGCGCGCTATCCTCAGATTCACCGCCGGTCAAGCAAATGAATTGAGGGCTACCGTTCAACCACAGCAGGCCGTTCTCCCGCTGAACTTCGCCTGCTACGTCCAGAACTTGTGCTAGACGAGCTTCAGTAAGTCCCGCAGCTTGAAGAGCCGCAGCACCTTGCCGAGCAACGGCGATATGTTCATTGCATTCTGAAGACAGCACTTGGTTCATGGCGGCTGATTCATCGACAAGTCTAGAGATGCTCTCGAAGGCGCCTGCAGGCAAAGCTCCCCGGATAAATCGAGAAAGATCAGACATGCCCGGATGCGCGACGCGCTTCAAAAGATCGAGCCCTTGCGTCGCACGACCATAGTTCGACAGACCGAAAAGGCGGACCGCTTCTGCCTGAAGCGGGTCACCAATCTTGGTTGCGTTCGTTAGCAGGCGTTCGGCCTCCGACTCGTCGCCGTCCAACGAAGCCATCACGCTTAAGCCGAGCTGCGCTTCGAATGCATGCGTTGCAGCCAGCTTCTCAAGGTCACGAGTTAACTGGCGTCGCTCGAATGCGGGGATTCGGCCAATATGTCCCGCCTCGTGAAGCAGCTTTACTAGCCTCGAGAACACACTCTCGGAGAGGCTCTTTACTTGTGGTTGAACCATGCGCTGGATAGTACCGGTTGACGGTGAATTGCGACCAAAGCACCGTAGCTCAATTGGGGCGTGCGTGGCAGATTGCCACATCATCATCAATATGTATATGCCGGTAGTTCGGGGGTCTATTGGGGGTAGGAAGCAAAACGGGCCTGTGAGGCCCGTGTTTTCTAGCTGTCTGGCGGAGAGGGCGGGATTCGAACCCGCGGGGGGTTATTAGCCCCCACACGCTTTCCAGGCGTGCGACTTAAACCGCTCATCCACCTCTCCGGAAGCCGCGGATTCTAGCTGACAGATGCAACCGAGCCCTCTCAGTTGGGGGTCTTCTGCTTGATCAGGGCCATCGAGGTGGCGATCAGGCCGGCGACTTCGCTCATGTTGCTGGGCACGATCATGGTGTTGTTCTTCTGCGCGAGCTGCGCGAAGGCCTCGACGGCTTTCTCGGCCACCTTCAGTTGCACGGCCTGCTCGCCGCCGGGGGAGCGGATGGCTTCGGCGACTTTTCGAATCGCATCGGCTGTCGCCTCTGCCACTGCGACGATGGCCGCCGCTTCACCTTGCGCCTTGTTGATTTCGGCCTGGCGTTGCCCCTCGGAGCGGGCGATGAAAGCTTCGCGCTCACCGGTCGCGATGTTGATCTGCTCTTGCTTGCGACCTTCAGAGGCCGCGATCAGCGCACGCTTCTCGCGCTCGGCGGTGATCTGCGCCTGCATCGAATGCAGGATGGCCACTGGCGGCGTCAGGTCCTTGATCTCGTAGCGCAGCACCTTCACGCCCCAGTTGGTGGCGGCTTCGTCCAATGCTGCGACGACCGACATGTTGATGTGGTCACGCTCCTCGAAGGTCTTGTCGAGCTCCATCTTGCCGATCACCGAGCGCAGCAGCGTCTGCGCGAGTTGTGTGATGGCCGAGATGTAGTTTGACGAGCCGTAGCTCGCGCGCATCGGGTCGGTAACCTGGAAGTAGATGATGCCGTCGACCTGCAGCTGGGTGTTGTCCTTGGTGATGCAGACCTGGCTGGGCACATCGAGTGGCACTTCTTTCAGCGAATGCTTGTAGGCCACGCGCTCGATGAAGGGCACGACGAACTTCAGGCCCGGTGTCAGTGTGCGGTCGTACTTGCCCAGACGCTCGACCACCCAGGCGTTTTGCTGCGGCACGATCTTGAAGGTCTGGAAGACGAAGATGGCGGCGATGACCGCGAGAACGAGTGCGATTTCCATGGAATGCCTTCTGTGGGATCAGTGGGACGAGTGCGGTGCGAGGACGAGCCAATTGCCTTCCACGGCCTTGACCACGTGCTCGCCGGACGTGGCGGGTGCATCGGGCTGCAGTCTGGCCGTCCAGGTCGAGCCGCGGTAGGAAACCTTCGCGGTGCGGTCGGCACCCCAGGCTGCGACGTTGACGCGTTCGCCGATGTCGAGGTTCACGTCGCGGTTTTCGGCGGCAGGGGCAGACCGTGGATGATGCATGCGACGCCAGTGCCAGAACGCGGTGGCGCCACCGCCCACGATGGCGGCAGTGGTGATCTGCAGGCTGGTCGACAAGCCCAGGTGTGCAGCGACGGCACCGGCCGCGAGGCCCAGCGCCACCATCAGCAGATAGAAGGTGCCGGTGGCCAACTCGGCTGCGACGGCCACGCCGGCTAGCACCCACCAGGCGGTCGACAACTGCAGCTCCATGGCTTCTCCTCAGGTCAAGTGGCCGCAGTGTATGCCGTCACGCAGTGGCTCTACACTTCGCGCTCTTTCGTTTTCAGCCCCGGGATTGCCATGTCGCGCTTTCGTTTTCCCATCGTGATCATTGACGAGGATTACCGCTCCGAGAACACCTCGGGGCTGGGCATTCGCGCCCTGGCCGAAGCCATCGAGAAAGAGGGCTTCGAGGTGCTCGGCGCCACCAGCTACGGTGACCTGTCGCAGTTCGCGCAGCAGCAAAGCCGCGCGAGCGCCTTCATCCTGTCAATCGACGACAACGAATTCACCGAAGGCCCTGATCTCGACCCGGCCGTGCTGAACCTGCGCAAGTTCATCGAAGAGATCCGCCGCAAGAACGCCGAGATCCCGATCTACCTGTACGGCGAAACGCGCACCTCGCAGCACCTGCCGAACGACGTGCTGCGCGAGCTGCACGGCTTCATCCACATGTTCGAGGACACGCCCGAGTTCGTGGCGCGCCACATCATCCGCGAGGCCAAGAGCTACCTCGATGGCCTGGCACCGCCGTTCTTCCGCGCGCTGGTCGACTACGCGCAAGACGGCTCCTACTCCTGGCACTGCCCGGGCCACTCGGGTGGCGTGGCCTTTCTGAAGAGCCCGGTCGGCCGCATGTTCCACCAGTTCTTCGGCGAGAACATGCTGCGCGCCGACGTGTGCAACAGCGTCGATGAGCTCGGCCAGCTGCTCGATCACACCGGCCCCATCGCGGCCTCGGAGCGCAACGCGGCGCGCATCTTCAACGCCGACCACTGCTTCTTCGTCACCAACGGCACCAGCACCAGCAACAAGATGGTGTGGCACCACGCGGTGGCGCCGGGCGACGTGGTGGTGGTCGACCGCAACTGCCACAAGAGCATCCTGCACGCGATCATCATGACCGGCGCGGTGCCGGTGTTCCTGCGGCCCACGCGCAACCACTACGGCATCATCGGCCCCATCCCCGAGAGCGAGTTCTCGCCGGAGGCCATCAAGAAGAAGATCGCCGCCAACCCGCTGCTGAAGGGCGTGGACGCGAAGAAGGTCAAGCCGCGCATCCTCACACTCACGCAGAGCACCTACGACGGTGTGCTCTACAACACCGAGACCATCAAGCACTCGCTCGATGGCTACATCGATACGCTGCACTTCGACGAAGCCTGGCTGCCGCACGCCGCCTTCCACGAGTTCTACGGCACCTACCACGCGATGGGCCGCAAGCGCCCGCGCCCGAAGGATCAGCTCGTGTTCGCTACGCAGTCGACGCACAAGCTGCTGGCCGGCATCAGCCAGGCCTCGCAGGTGCTGGTGCAGGACTCGCAGACCCGCAAGCTCGACCGCCACCTCTTCAACGAGGCCTACCTGATGCACAGCTCCACGAGCCCGCAGTACGCGATCATCGCGAGCTGCGATGTGGCGGCGGCCATGATGGAAGCGCCCGGCGGCAAGGCGCTGGTGGAAGAAAGCATCTTGGAGGCGCTCGACTTCCGCCGCGCCATGCGCAAGGTCGACAAGGAATACGGCAAGGACTGGTGGTTCAAGGTCTGGGGCCCGGAGAAGCTGGCCACCGACGGCATCGGCAAGAGCAGCGACTGGGTGCTGAAGGCCGGCGAGAAGTGGCATGGCTTCGGCGACCTGGCCGAAGGCTTCAACCTGCTCGACCCGATCAAGAGCACCATCATCACGCCGGGACTCGACATGTCGGGCAAATTCGCCAAGACCGGCATCCCGGCGAGCATCGTCACCAAGTTCCTGGCCGAGCACGGCGTGGTGGTCGAGAAGACGGGGCTGTATTCCTTCTTCATCATGTTCACCATCGGCATCACCAAGGGCCGCTGGAACACGCTGCTGACTGCGCTGCAGCAGTTCAAGGACGACTACGACAAGAACGCGCCGCTGTGGCGCGTGCTGCCCGAGTTCGTGGCGCTGCACCCGCGCTACGAGCGCATGGGCCTGCGCGACCTGAGCCAGGCCATTCACGAGGCCTATGCCAAGAGCGACATCGCGCGCCTCGTGACCGAGATGTACTTGTCGGACCTGCAGCCCGCCATGAAGCCGAGCGATGCCTTCGCGCGCATCGCCCACCGCCAGACCGAGCGGGTGCCCATCGACGCACTCGAAGGCCGCATCACCGCCTCACTGGTCACGCCGTATCCGCCGGGCATTCCGCTCTTGATTCCGGGCGAGCGCTTCAACAAGAAGATCGTCGACTACCTGCGCTTCACGCGCTCGTTCAACGCCCAGTTCCCCGGCTTCGACACCGACGTTCACGGCCTGGTGGAAGAGGGCGACATCAACCCCGAGACGCACAACTACTTCGTGGACTGCGTGAAGGACGACTGATCCGCGGCGATGGCCGCGGCCGCACGCCTGCGCTGATATTTCGTGAGCGCCGTGCGGGCCCAGGTCGTGAGGTCGCGTGTCGAGAACGCGATGACCTTCAGCCTCAGCGTGATCGAAAGCAGCACCACCACCGGCAGCGCGATGGGGCCGGCGAGCACGCCGATCCACTGCCGCATGTTGTAGAACATCGCTCCGCGCCGAGGCGCGTGGAACTGCCACAGCCAGACCGCGCCACCCAGCCAGGCCAGCGCCAGCAAACCATTGCTTGAGAGTGCACGAGACGGCCGCGGGATCAACGCGAGGCCAGAGGCCCAGGCCAGCTTGGCGATCAGCACCAGCACGAGCACGGTGACGCCCACCATCAGGAGCGAGGTCAGGCTCACGGCGATGGACACCGGCGAGCGCTTCTGCATGCCGGCAAAGAGCACATGCTGCCCGCGCTCCAGGTCGTCGAGGCAGGCCTCGCGGCTGTCGGCCAGCTGCAGCTTCATGTCGGGTAGCAGCTGCTCGGGCTCGGCGCGGCTCATCGTCTCCCACAGTGCCAGCATGTCGTCGTGCGGGCAGTTGAGCGGGATGTCGGGCCGGCCGGTGGCGCTCTGGTAGCCGGCCAGGAAGAGCAGGTGCGCCTCGGTGGCGGCAAAGTCGTCGAGGTCGGTTCTCAGGGCGCGCAGGTGCGACCACCAGTCGAGGCCGCTCGGCTGCGCCACCGGCTCGCGCAGCGAGATCAGCGTGCAGTGGCGCATGCGCAGCACGTCGCCGCGGGTCTGCTCCATCATCAGGTCCATGGCCCGCATCGGCGTGGCCCAGCCGTCGATGGGGTTCATCGGCAAGACCGGCGCCGAGGCATCGATGCAGACGGCTGCGCCGATGGTTGGGTCGAGCTCGCGCAGGCCGTGGTTGTCCAGCACACCGCCGTCGCCGAGGTGGTACGGGCCGCAGCGAATGGGCTCGAACACGCCGGGCACCGCGCTGGATGAGGCCACGGCCTTCGCCACCGGCAGGTCTTGCATCGACAGGTAGTTGGCGTCGGGCTGAAACGGCAAGCCCTTGTGTCCGATGACGACCACGCAGCGGTTGCCCTGCGCGTAATCGGAGCAGGCGATGCGCCACTCGGGCAGCGCAGCCGGCCACGCCTCCTTCGACGTGGCGCGGTGCAAGGCGCCCAGCCAGCGGCGGCTGATGCGTGCCATGGCCAGAGAGAAGCCGAACTCGTTGCGCACCAGCCCGCTGCTCAGCGCACGCACCGACGCCATCACCCGCAGCCGCGGGTTGTGCCGTGTCTTGCGGAAGAGCGTCTGCTGCGCGCGCAAGGCGCAGCGTGCGAGTTCCTGGTCGTTGACCGGGCCTTGCTTCAGGGCACGCATCCAATCCTGCAGGAAGAAGCCCGCTGCAATCGAGCCGCCCGAGATCGTGACCAGCAGCTTCAGCTCGCGCAGCCGGCCCTGCGCCGCGAGTGCGTGCAAGGCACCCAGGTGGAAGAAGGCCGCGCGAAACCCGCCGCCGGACAAGGACAGCTGCTGGATCGGCTCCAGGGGCAACAACTCTGCGTCAGTCATGCGAAGAAATTCAGTCGATGTGGGAGATCAGCACGCCGGGCGCCGGCGTCTGCTGCTTGCCGTGCGGGCCGCGGCCTTCGGCCATTGTCGGCGTACGCCGCACCGCCAGGCCGACGGCCACCATGTCGATGACCAGCAGGTGAAGAATGCGCGAGATCATCGACACGAAGATCGAGCTGTCTTCGCTGTGTTCGACCGCGATGCACACGTCGGCCTTCTTCGCGAGCGGCGATTGCTTGGACGTGATCGCGATGACCTTGGCGCCGCAATCGTGTGCCACCTGGGCAGCGCGCACCAGCTCGCCCGTCTGGCCCGAGCTAGAGATGAGCACGGCAACGTCCTTCGGACCCAGCGCCTGGGCGGCCATGGCCAGCATCACCGGGTCGGTGTGCGCCATCACGGGGATGCGAAAGCGGAACAGCTTGTGCTGCGCATCCAGCGCCACCACCGACGAGTTGCCGATGGCGTAGAGCTCGACACGCTGTGCCTCGCGCAGCAGGCCGATCGCGCGGTCGATCGACTCCACGTTGAGTGACTCGCGAAACTGCACGATCGACGAGATGGTGTTGTCCAGCACCTTGGCGCAGAGATCGGGCGTGGCGTCTTGCCGGCGCACCTGGGTGCGCTGCAGCGGGAGGGTGCCGGTGAGCCCCGAGCCCAGCTTCAGCTTGAAGTCGGCCAGGCCTTCGAAGCCCAGCGAGCGGCAGAAGCGGATGACGGTGGGCTGGCTCACGCCGGCCAGCCGGGCGATGGCGGCGATGGGGTCGTTGAGCGCGGTGCGCGGGTTCTCCAGCACCACGTTGGCCACGCGGCGCTCGGCAGGCGACAAGGTTTCGCGCGCGCTGCCGATGCGCTCCAGCAGCGGGTTGCCGCTGTCGCGCTCGGGAGCGTGCTCGGGGGCGTGTTCCGCCAGTAGCGTCGACACGCCGTGGAACGCCAGGTTCTCTGCCGTCAACACGTAGGTCGGGATGCGTGCAAGGTAAGCCGCGAAACGCCCCTTGGCCTCGAAGCGCCGGCGAAACGGCGAGCGGTAGAACAACTCGCCCAGCCGCGGCAGCATGCCGCCGCCCACGTAGATGCCACCGGTGGCGCCCAATGTGAGCGCGAGGTTCGAGGCCACCGTGCCGAGCATGGCGCAGAAGCAGTCAATGGTGTCGACGCACACCGCGTCGCTGCCTTGCTGCGCGCGCTGCACGATCTCTGCGGTGCTGAGGCCGGCTGGCGACGACACGCTGCCGTCACGCAAAGCCTCGTGGATCAACTCGATGCCGGGGCCTGACACCAGGCGCTCGGCCGACACGTGCGGCATCGTCTTCCACAGGTGGCGCAGCACGCGCAGCTCGCGCTCGTCGTTGGGCGCAAAGCTGGCGTGCCCGCCTTCGGTGGCGAGCGTGACCCAGCGGTCGTTGGTGGGGATCAGCGCCGACACACCCAGGCCGGTGCCGGGGCCGATCAGGCCGATCACGCCGTCGGGCGCGGGCTCGCCGCCGCCCACCTGTACGCGACCGTCCGTCCCGACACCGGGCAGCGACATCGCGAGGGCCGTGTAGTTGTTCACCACCAGCAGCGTGTGCAGGCCGAGCTGCTGCTGCACCTCCTGGATCGAGAAGGCCCAGTCGCGGTTGGTCATGCGCACGGCATCGCCGTCAATCGGGTAGGCGATGGCCATCGCGCCGTGGCGGGGTGTCACGTTGGGCACGCTGTTCAGGTAGGCGCGCATCACCGAGATGAAATCGCCATAGTCAGCGCACGGCAGCACGGCGATGCGCTCGAACTGGCCGCGTTCGCGCTCGATGCAGAAGCGGGCGTAGGTGGCGCCGATGTCGGCCAGCAGGCGGGGCGGTGTGTCGTCGGGCGATGGCATGAGGGAAGCCTGGAAGGTCAGGGAGGCTGGCGCTCGAGCAACACCCAGCGCTGGGCATCCATGGTGACATGGCCGTTTCGCACCACGGCCGTCTGGCCCGAATAAGCGTCGCGCAGGCGCTCGCCGTCGGTGAAGACACCGGCAACGGGCAGCTGTTGCGGCCCGGTGACGTTCCATGCGACGACGACGCGGTCGCCGCTGGCGGCGTCGATGCGGCTGAAGACGTAAGGCTTGTCGGTGAGCATCTGGTGTGCGCCGCGCGCGAGGGCCACATGGCGCGCACGGAAGTTGCCCAGCTTGCGCCAGTGGGTCAGCAGCGCGTGGTCGATGCTGTTCCAGTTCATGTCGGAACGCGTGGCCTGCTGCAGGTCGGACGCCGGTGCCGGCCCGGCGGCACGCGCGCTCTCGTCGCCGTAGAAGATCTGCACGCCGCCCGGCGCGAGCAGCAGTGCGGCGCCGGCCTGGTCGAGCCGCGTTCGATCGAACAGCTCGGTGTCGTGCGAGGAGATGTAGCTCAGCGTGTTGTAGCCCGGCTGGCCGGCGAGCAGGCGGCTGTAGCTTGCGAACAGCGCCTCGGGTTGTGCGAAGGTGCCGCCTTGTTTCTGGAAGTCGAAGTTCAGCAAGGCGTCGAAGCCCGAGTCGTGCAGCGGCGCGCGCTCGGGGCCTTGCCCCCAGTACTCACCAACCATCCAGAACGGTTCATCGTCGATCTTCTTGCCCGGGTTGCGTGCCTTCCAGTCGGCGAGTGCACGCGTGGCTGAGGTCTTCAGCTCGGCCCAGGCGGCAGGTTCCACGTGCTTCACCGTGTCGGCGCGAAACCCGTCGATGCCGTACTCGCGCACCCAGTCGCTCAGCCAGCTGACCAGGTAGCCGCGGACAGTGGTGTCCGGCAGGTCTCGCGCACGGGTATCGGGCTTGCGCCGCAGGAAACTCGGGAGCTGGACCTTCTCGGTGCTCTCGGTGCGAAAGTCGGGCAAGAAGGCGAGCTGCATTGTCAGGTCGTCCCGGCCTCCATCGAGGTAGCCCGGCAGACCAGCGCGTACCCAAGGCCGTCCCCACCAGTCGGCAAAGGCGAAGTTGTTGTAGTCGATGTAGTCGTGGTAATCGCGCAGCGTGGCGCGTTCCGCCCCTGGCCACAGCACCTTGAGGCCGACGTCTCGCGCGGTCTGGATGTCGAGATACCCAGGGTGGTTCATCACCACGTCGAACAGGATGCGGATGCCTTGCGCGTGCGCGGTGTCGACCATCTCGCGCAACTCGTCGGGCTTGCCCATGTTCTTGTCGAGCAGCGTGTAGTCGAGTGCGTAGTAGCCGTGGTACGCGTAGTGCTTGAATGCCTTGTTGCCGCCGATCACCCAGCCGTGGATCTGCTCGTACGGTGCGGTGATCCAGATCGCGTTGACACCCAGTTCCTTGAACCAGCCTTCGCGCAGCTTGTCGGTGAGACCCTTCAGGTCGCCGCCGTGGAAGGTGCCTACATCGTCTTGCGGATTCACTTCGCGCTGGCGGCCGTAGCTGTGGTCGTTGGCCGGGTTGCCGTTGGCGAAGCGGTCGGTGATGACGAAGTAGACGATGGGGTTGTCGGCGAAACGGCCGGGGACGGCGGAGGGGCCGTTGACGGGGGCCGAAGCAAGGGGTGCCGACGCTGGCGGCACGCTCGCACACCCACCAAGGCACGCCAGCAAGCACAGTGCAAGAACGTGCCGCAGGCGGTGGCCGAAGAAGGTCATCCCTTCAGCCCTCCTGCCGTCAAACCCGAAATCATCCATTTCTGGGCGAGGATGAACACCACCGTGATCGGCAGGCCCGACAGGATGGCCGCGGCAGCGAAGTCGCCCCACAGGTACTTCTGTTCGTAGAGGAACAGCTTGGAGCCGACCGCCAGCGTGAGCTTGGCCTCTTCGTGCAGCAGGATCGACGCGACCGGGTACTCGATGATTGCGCCGATGAACGCGAGCAGGAACACCACCATCAAGATGGGCACCGCCATCGGCAACAGCACCAGGCGGAAGGCTTGCCACGGCGTGGCACCGTCGACCTTGGCGGCCTCTTCGATTTCGATGGGGATGGTGTCGAGGTAGCCCTTGATCGTCCACACATGCAACGCGATGCCGCCCGAGTAGGCGAGCAGCAGCGAGGCGTGGCTGTCGATGCCGACGGCCGGGAACACATTGCCCAGCCGGTCGAAGATGGCGTAGATCGCCACCAGCGCCAGCACCGACGGGAACATCTGCATCAGCATCAGCCCCGCGAGCGACGCCTGCTTGCCTCGGAACTTCATGCGAGAGAAGGCGTAGGCGGCCGTGGTCGATAACGTGAGCGTGATCACGGCCGTGAGCCCGGCGACCTTGACCGAGTTCCACAGCCACAGCAGCACCGGAAAATCAGGCCGCACGACCCGCCCATCGGGCGACGTGTACGAGATGCCGAGCGCGAGCTTCCAATGCTCGAAGCTGATGTGCTCGGGAATCAAACTGCCAGCCGCGAAGTTGCCCGGCCGCAGAGAGATCGACAGGATCATCAGGAACGGGAAGATCACCAGCAGGATCAAGCCGACCAGGAATGCGTGCGCGGCCAGCACGCGCCAGCGGTGGGATTTGTCGAGGACGATGGCCATATGCGTGTTCCTCTAGCGCTTGTCGTCGTGCGCGATGCGCGTGAAGCGCATCTGCAGCAGCGAGATGCCGGCCACCATCGCGAAGATGACCGTCGAGATGGCTGCGGCCAGGCCGTATTGCGCACCCGAGTCCTGGAACGCGATGCGGTAGGTGTACGACACAAGCAAGTCGGTGGTGCCGGCGGGCACGCTGGTGTCGAGGAAGTCGGGCCGCCCGCCGGTCAGCAGGCTCACCAGCACGAAGTTGTTGAAGTTGAAGGCGAAGGCCGAGATGAGCAGCGGCGTCAGCGGCTTCATGATCAGCGGCAGCGTGATGCGGAAGAAGTTGGTCAGCGGACCGGCACCGGCCACGGCCGACGCTTCGTACAGGTCGGCCGGGATGGCCTTGATCAGCCCCATGCAGATGACCATCATGTACGGGTAGCCGAGCCACACGTTGACGATCAGCAGCATCACTTTGGCCAGCAGCGGGTCGGAGAACCACGCGGGCCGGATGCCGAACAAGGCCTCGAGGATCAGGTTGATCTCGCCGAAGTTGTTGTTGAACAAGCCCTTGAACACCAGGATCGAGATGAAGCCCGGCACGGCGTACGGCAGGAACAGCAGCGTGCGGTACAGGCCCTTGAAGCGCAGCGCGTCCCAGTTGAACAGCACGGCGAGGAACATGCCGAGCGCCGCGCCGAAGAACACCGTGAGCGCCGAGAACACCACCGTCCACACGAAGATGCGGATGAAGGGCTGCTGGAAGGCCTGGTCGGTGAAGATGCGCTGGAAGTTGGCCCAGCCCACGCCCACCTGAAAGCCCGGTTGCACGCGTTCGCCGCTGGCCGTCTCGTAGAAGCCGGTGTCGAAGTTGGGGCGCAGGAAGGAGCCGTCTTGTTTGTTGAGCAGGCGGCCGTCGGCCTGCTTCTCGTACAGCGTTTGCACCGGGCCGAACTGGCGCAGGCCGGTCATGCGCAGCTTGCGGCCGTCGGGCAGGGTGAAGGTCAGCGCTTTGAGCTGCGGCTGCTTGGCAATCAGGTCTTTCAGCGCGACCGGGTCGCCGAGCGTGAGTTTCAGCTGCTCAGCGGGTTCGATCTTCAGGTCCGCCGGCTCGGTGCCCTTGAGCGCGAGTGGGCGCGACACATAGGCGTGGCCGGCGTCCGCGTCCTCGAGCCGCGCGCGGAACTCGCGGCCGTCGGCATGCAGAGTGAAGGCCAGCGGCTCGCCTTCGGCCTGGTAGGTTTCATCGAGAAAGTACTGCGTGGCACGCGGGAACTTCAGCAGGTTCTTGGAGCTGTAGTTCGTGAAGCCGATGCTCATGGTGTAGACCATCGGGAACACCACGAAGATCAGCGCCGCCGCGATGCCGGGGAACAGGTAGCGATACGCGTAGGTGCGCTGCGAGGTGTAGACCCACAGCGCCAGCGCCGAGATGACCAGCATCGTGCCGGCGAGCAGTGTTTCGCCGGCGGCATGCACCAGCGTCACCATGTAGAGCGCAGCCAGCAGCACCACGGTGAGCAAGACCGTTGGGAACCAACGTTTCAAGGCCGATGGTGCAGGGTTCATGGAGGGCAGGGCGGAACAAGAAGACCACCGGGACGCGGTAAGCGTCTCCGGTGGCAGACCGTCAGATCACTTTGCCGAGATGCGCTTGGCCGCGGCGTCCAGCGCTTCCTTCGGCGACTGGCGGCCCTCGGTCATGTTCTTCAGTGCCGATTCCATCGACGACCAGAAGCGGCCCATCTCCGGGTTGTTGGGCATGGGCGAACCGTCTTGCGCACTGGCCATGGTGGCCTGGATGTTGGGGTTGCTCTTGAGCTCGGCGAACAGCGCCTTGCTCGCGGGCGTGCCCAGCGGTACGTCGTTGTTGATGGTCTTCAGGCCGTCGACGGTGAGCAGGTGGTTCTCGATGAACTCGACCGCGACGTCTCGGTTCGGCGAGGCCTTGGAGATCATCGCGCCCAGCACGCCGACGAACGGCGCGGCTTTCTTGCCGCCCACGGTCGGGATCTTGGCGACGCCGAAGTCGATGTTGGCCTTCTTCAGGTTGTCCCACGACCAGGGGCCGTTGATCATCATTGCGACCTTGCCCTGCGCCATGCCGGCTTCCATCTCGGCGTAGCCGGCGCCCTTGGTCATGACGCCGTCCTTCACCATCTTGGCCAGCAGCTCGGCGCCTTTCAATGCGCCGGCGTTGTTGACGCCGGTGTCGCTCGCGTCATAGCTGCCGTCGGCTTTGGGCTTGAAGGCGTAGCCGCCGTTGGCGGCCAGCAGCGGCCAGGTGAAGTAGGTGTTGTTGTAGTCCCAGAGGATGGCCTTCTTGCCGTCGGCTGAGAGCTTCTTGTCGAGCGCGATCACTTCCTCGAAGGTCTTGGGCGGCGTGCTCACCAGCTTCTTGTTGTAGACCAGTGAGACGGCTTCGACCGACATCGGGTAGCCCCAGGTCTTGCCGCCCACGGTGAAGGCCTTCCAGGCCAGCGGGTCGATGTCGGCCTGCACCTTTTTGCCCGGTGTCACCGTTTGCAGCAAGCCGCCGGCAATCCATTCGCCGATGCGGTCGTGCGGCCAGATCCAGATGTCCGGGCCCTTGCCGGCGGCCGCTGCCTGCGCGAACTTGTTGGGCGCGTCTTCCGGGTGCTCGACGGTGACTTGCACACCGGTCTTCTTGGAGAACTCTTCGCCGATCTTGGCGATGCCGTTGTAGCCCTTGTCGCCGTTGATCCAGATCAGCAGCTTGCCGGCTTCGGCAGCGTGTGCCCAGGGGGCGCCCATGGCCAGTGCCGCGGTGGCGGCGAGCAGCTTGAGTTTGTTGCGTGAGTTGATCATCGTTGTCTCCTTCGGTGGGTGCCTTGTGGGCTGTGTGTGACGAGGAATCGAGTTGTTGTCAGGCGAGCGGCGGCAGGGCGAGGCCATCACCGTCGAACAGATGGCAGCGGGCGGGCGGCACCACCAGGTGGGCGGTGTCGCCTGCGACGAGCGGGTTGTCGGGCGTGGTGCGGGCGACGAGCGGGCCGGTGGCGCCGGCCACATCGAGGTAGAGGTGGGTGGTGTCGCCCAGGTGTTCGGCGAGCTGAACCGTGCCGTGCAGGCTATTGGCGTCGGCCGTGCGCACGGCTTCGAGGTGCTCGGGTCGCACGCCCAGCGTCACGGTGTCACCGGGCTTGAGGCGGCGCGCGTCGATCGCGGCGTTGATGGCCGTGCCGTCGGGCAGGTGGACTCGCGTGCCGCGGTCGGTCGCCGACACCAGCGTGGTGGCGATGAAGTTCATCTTCGGCGAGCCGATGAAGCCGGCCACGAACAGGTTTGCCGGCCGGTGGTACAGCTCGAGCGGCCGGCCCACCTGCTCGATGCGGCCGGCGTTGAACACCGCGATGCGGTGCGCCAGCGTCATTGCCTCGACCTGGTCGTGCGTCACGTAGACCATGGTGGTCTTCAGTTCCTTGTGCAGGCGCGCGAGCTCGACCCGCATCTGCACGCGCAGCGAGGCGTCGAGGTTCGACAGCGGTTCATCGAACAAGAAGACACCCGGCTTGCGCACGATGGCGCGGCCGATGGCCACGCGTTGGCGCTGCCCGCCCGACAGGGCCTTGGGCTTGCGGTCGAGCAGGTGCTCGATCTGCAGGATCTGCGCGCCGCGTTCGACGGCGGCCTTCATCTCGGCCTTGCTGAAGCCTGCCAGCCGCAGGCCGAAGGCCATGTTCTCGGCCACCGTCATGTGCGGGTAGAGCGCGTAGCTCTGGAACACCATCGCAATGCTGCGCTTGGCGGGCGGTGCGTCGTTGACGAGTTCGTCTCCGATGAAGAGCTGCCCGGAGCTGATGTCTTCCAGCCCGGCAATGCAACGCAGCAGGGTCGACTTGCCGCAGCCTGAGGGGCCGACGAAGACGATGAACTCGCCGTCGGCGATCGTGAGGTCGATGCCGTGCAGCACCTCGACTTCGCCATAGGCCTTGCGCAGGCCCTTGAGTGTGAGGTGCGCCATCGTGCTGTGCGCTCAGGCGGGGGTGGCTTCGCCGAAATACGCGCCGTGCGCCGGTAGCTCGATGCGGCTTCCATGGCGCGTGCCCTCGAGCGCACCTTCGAAGCCGTGACCATGCAGCGCGTGACTGGGTGGTGCCGAGGCCAGGTTGAACGACACCGGTTTGTCGCCCAGGTTGAACACCGCCAGGATCGTTGCCACGGCGTCGCCGGCAACCGGCGTGCGCAGCAGCGCGAGCACCGGCTCGGGCGTGTTGAAGAAGCGGATGTCACCGGTGATGAGCGCGCGCTGCGTCTTGCGCCAGGGCATGAAGCGGCGATAGAAGTGCAGCACCGAATCGGCCTGGGCTTCGTTCACGTCGACCGCGTTGGCGGCATGCTCGGGCGGCACCGGCAGCCAGGGCTCGACGTTGCGCCCGTTGCTGAAACCGGCTTGCGGCTCGGTGCTCACCCAGGGCATCGGTGTGCGGCAGCCGTCGCGGCCCTTGAATTCGGGCCAGAAGGTGATGCCGTAGGGGTCTTGCAGCTTGTCGAAGGGAATGTCGGCCTCGGTCAGTGCGAGTTCGTCGCCCTGGTAGATGCAGGCGCTGCCGCGCAGGCTCAGCAGCATCGCCAGAATCACCTTGGCGTAGTTCGGCGACGCATCCGGGCCGCCCCAGCGCGACTGCACCCGCGCCACGTCGTGGTTGCCGAACGACCAGCAGCCCCAGCCATCGGCGATCTGCTCTTCGAGTTCTTCGACCTGTCGGCGGATGTAGGCCGCGCTGTGCTCAGCCGTGAGCAGGTTGAAGCTGTAGGCCATGTGCAACTTGTTGCCGCCGCTTGTGTAGGCGGCCATGGCCTTGATCGACTCGTCGTCACCGATCTCGCCGACGCTCTTGGCGCCGTACTCGTCGAGCAGGCTGCGAATGCGCTCCAGGTACGGAATGTTCTCCGGCTGGGTTTTGTCGTAGAGGTGGCGCTGATAGCCGTAAGGGTTGCCGGCCGAAACGGTCATGGTGTCGCGATGGGCGGCAGGCGGGTTGTCGCGCAGCTGCTGGTCGTGAAAGTGGAAGATGCAGGCGTCGAAGCGGAAACCGTCGACGCCACGCTCGAGCCAGAAGCGGATGTCGTCGAGGATCTGCTGCTGCACCTGGGTGTTGTGAAAGTTCAGGTCGGGCTGGCTGGCGAGAAAGTTGTGCAGGTAGTACTGGCGGCGGCGCGAATCCCACTGCCAGGCCGAGCCGCCGAACACGCTGAGCCAGTTGTTGGGCGGCGTGCCGTCGGCCTTGGGCTCGGCCCAGACGTACCAGTCGGCCAGCGCGTTGTCGCGGCTGCTGCGGCTTTGCTTGAACCATGCGTGCTGGTCGGAGGTGTGGGAGAGCACCTGGTCGATCACCACCTTCAGGCCCAACTCGTGGGCGCGTGCGATGAGGCGGTCGAAATCGGCCAATGTGCCGAACAGCGGGTCGACGTCGCGGTAGTCGGCGATGTCGTAGCCGAAGTCCTTCATCGGCGACTTGAAGAACGGTGAGATCCAGATCGCATCGACGCCCAGGCTGGCCACGTAGGGCAGCTTGTCGAGAATGCCGGGCAGGTCGCCGACGCCGTCGCCATTGCTGTCGGCAAAGCTGCGTGGGTAAATCTGGTAGATCACACCGCCGCGCGACCAATCGGATGCGGCAACAGCTGGGGAGGTTTGTTTGCTCATGAAAGTAGCTTGACTACAAATCTGGCGATGTCTGCGGCCAGGGAAAATGCACTTTAGTGGTCGAACCGTCTGGCGAATCAGCGGGTTTCCCCTGTGAGGACTTGCAGCTTCAGTGATTCATGGGTTGCCGCAGTGGACGGAAATGCTGTTGCGTCGTACAGTTTTGATTTGTAGTTTGCATACAGGATTGGTTTTGACCGCAACCCACACCTTCCCCCGCCTGCTGGGCGATATCGGCGGCACCAATGCGCGTTTTGCCTGGCAGCCAGAGGCTGGCGCGGCGCTGGCCGACATCGCGACCTATCCCTGCGCCGATTACGAATCGCTCTTGCTGGCGATGCAGCACTACCTGCGCGTGCATGCCAAGCCCGCGCCGCGCTGGTGTGCCATCGGCATCGCCAACCCGGTCGACGGTGATCGCATCAAGATGACCAATCACGACTGGTCGTTCTCGATTGCAGAGGTGCAAAAGGGGCTCGGGGCCGACCGCTTCCTCGTCATCAACGACTTCACGGCACTGGCGATGGCCCTGCCGGTGCTGACCGGGGCCGACCTGATGCAGGTCGGCGGTGGCGCGCCGGTAGCCGGCGCGCCGCTCGCGCTGCTGGGCGCTGGGACGGGGCTTGGCGTATCGGGCCTGCTGAACGGCAAGGTGCCGCTAGGCGGTGAAGGCGGGCACGTGACGCTGTCAGGCGTCGACGACCTGGAAGACGCCATCGTTCGCGCGTTGCGCTTGCGCTTCGGCCATGCCTCGGCAGAGCGAGCGCTCTCCGGGCCGGGGCTGGTCAATCTGTACGAGGCGTCCTGCGCCGTGGCCGGCTTGGCCGTACAGCGGCGCACGGCCGCCGAGGTGGCGTCACTCGCCGAAGCCGGCACCGATGCACAGTGCGTGCAGGCAGAAGCGCTGTTCTTCAGCTTCCTTGGTACGCTGGCGGGCAACCTGGCCCTGTCGCTGGGCGCGCGCGGCGGCGTCTACATCGGCGGCGGCATCGTGCCGAAGATGGGGCGGCGCATCTTCGACTCGAGTTTTCGCGAGCGCTTCGAGGCCAAGGGGCGGTTTCGCGCTTACCTGGCGTCGATCCCGATCTTCGTGGTCAATGCCCAAGTGCCGCCGGCGCTGGTGGGCGCCATGCGGGCACTTGACGAACTCTGATCAAGCGTCGGGCGAGCCCATCACCTGGCTGAAGCCGCCGTCGACGTAGGTGATCTCGGCGCTGATGCCGGCCGCCAGGTCGGACAGCAAGAAGGCCGCGGCATTGCCCACGTCGTCGATCGTCACGTTGCGGCGGATTGGCGCAGTGGCGGCGAAGGCAGCCTGCAGCTTGCCGAAGTCCTTGATGCCCGAGGCCGCCAGCGTCTTGATCGGCCCGGCCGAGATGCCGTTCACCCGAATGCCTTTGGCGCCCAGGCTTTGCGCCAGGTAGCGCACGCTGGCCTCGAGCGAGGCCTTGGCCAGGCCCATGGTGTTGTAGTTGGGCACGAAGCGCATGGCGCCGAGGTAGGTCAGCGTCAGCAGTGCGGCGCCGGGGCGCAGGTGGGGCAGGGCGGCCTTGGCCATCGCCGGGAAGCTGTAGGCCGAGATGTCGTGCGCGATGCGGAAGTTTTCGCGCGTCATGCCGTCGAGAAAGTCGCCAGCGATGGCCTCGCGCGGTGCAAAGCCGATGGAGTGCACGAAGCCGTCGAATTGCGGCCAGGCTTCGCCGAGCTGCTTGAAGGCAGCATCGATCTGCTCGTCGTTGCCGACGTCGCAATCGAACACCAGCTTGGAATCGAACTCGGCGGCGAAATCGATGATGCGTTCGCGGAAGCGTTCGCCGACGTAGCTGAAGGCGAGCTCGGCGCCTTCACGGTGGCAGGCGCGGGCGATGCCGTAGGCGATCGAGCGATTGTTCAGAACGCCGGTGATGAGGAAGCGTTTACCGGCCAGGAATCCCATGCTGTCTCCGAACAGTTGAAGTGAGCCGCGATTCTGGCACGGTGCTGCATCCAAAGTACCCCTCAAAGCACTTGGTGCCCATGGCTTAACCGGCGTCGGTCAAGCCGTGCTGCACGCAGTATTTGGTCAGCTCGACGTTGTTCTTCCAGCCGGTCTTCTCGAAGATCCGGGCCCGGTAGGTGCCGATGGTCTTGACCGAGAGGTTCATCAAGGTGGCCATCATGGCGGGCGTCTTGCCGGCGGCAATCAGCACCATGACGCGGTGCTCCTGCGTTGACAGCACTTCGTGTGGGGCGGTGGTTGACGAGCGGCCGCCAAGCAGGTCGACGAGGTGGTCGGCGGTGGACTCGGTGACATAGCGCCGACCCTCGCTGATGCGCTGCAGCGCCGTGACCAATTCGTCGCCGGCCCGGTTCTTCGGCAGGTAGCCGGAAACGCCCATCTTCAGCAGCCGGGCGGCGAAGGCCGACTCGACGTTGAAGCTCAGCACGAGGATGGGAACGGACTTGGCCACCTGCTGCATGCGGGCCACGCCTTCGGTGCCCGAGGAATCGGGCAGGCCCAGGTCGAGGATCACGATCTTGGGCCGGAAGGACTCGAACTTCTGGCAGCCCTCTTCAAGGGTCTGCGCCTCCTCGACCTCGGAATCGGGCCATGCGCCTTTGATCAGCTGGCGCACCCCGAGCCTCATGATGGGGTGGTCATCTACGATCAGGACTCTCATGCGGCTTCCCATGGCTGGGTCGTTGATATCGAGCATGTTTTTTTGCAAGCTGGCCGGTGGCCGAGGCGCCATGTTAGTGAACGCCGCAGGACATACAAGCCGGGCTGCGGGGGTGTCCATCATAAAAGTTGGCCTACCTACCGAGCTTGAACGAGCCGCAGCAAGAGAAAGGCCATGGGCTTGTATTGCCTGGGCTAATCGAGCGCGCTACAATGCGCTTTTCGCAAGAAAACTGCATGGGCGGATTCTTCCAGCCCTTTTTTTTTGCTTGATCGACTTTGCGGTGGTGCCCCTGTCATGAGCTTTCATGACGATCTGGCGGGGGAGCAAGCAGGCCTGAGCAAGCTGATCAGGGCCTGATGCTTGGGCCAAGTGCAAAGTGGGCAACAGCAAAGCGTGAACTGGCAAAACGTCGTTGAAAACACCGTGACCGGGCTCGGTTACGACCTGGTGGACTGCGAACGCAGCCCCAAGGGTCTGTTGCGTGTGTACATCGACCGTGTGGCCAACGACCCGGCGGGTGAATACATCGTCGTTGAAGACTGCGAGAAGGTGACGCGCCAGCTTCAGCATGTGCTCGAAGTCGAAGGCTGCGCGTACGAGCGCCTGGAAGTGTCGTCGCCCGGGCTGGACCGGCCGCTGAAGAAGCCGGCTGACTACCAGCGCTTTGCGGGGCAAGAGATCGAACTGAGTTTGAAACTGGCTTTTCAGGGGCGCAAGCACTACCGCGGCGTCCTGGAGGCCTTGCCCGAAGGTTGGCGCCTGGTGTTGAAGAGCGACACCAAAGGCAAGGCCGACCAGGCACTGGATTTTTCGCTCGAAGAAGTAAAGGAGGCCCGCTTGGTGCCCGTGGTGGATTTCAAAGGCCGGCGTTTCTTGCCGGCTGAGCAACCCCAGGGTGACACAGCGACGGCTGGTGATGTTGACGGAGATCGCAAGCAATGAATCGTGAACTGCTGATGCTGGTAGACGCCATCTCGCGCGAAAAGAGCGTGGATCGCGAAGTCGTGTTCAACGCCGTCGAGGCTGCCCTGGCCTCGGCCAGCAAGAAGCTGCATGGCGGCGAGGTCGACATCCGCGTGACCATCGACCGAGAGAGCGGCGAGTACGAGACCTTCCGCCGCTGGCACGTGGTGCCGAACGAGGCTGGTCTGCAGTTGCCCGACTCCGAGATCCTGTTGTTCGAAGCGCAGGAGCAGATCTCCGACATCGAGGTCGACGACTACATCGAAGAGCCGGTCGAGTCCGTGACCATCGGCCGCATCGGCGCGCAAGCTGCCAAGCAGGTCATCCTTCAGAAGATTCGCGACGCCGAGCGCGAGCAGCTGCTGACCGATTTTCTGTCGCGTGGCGACAAGGTCTTCGTCGGCACCGTCAAGCGCCTGGACAAGGGCGACGTGATCGTCGAGTCGGGCCGCGTCGAAGGGCGCCTCAAGCGCAGCGAGATGATCCCGAAGGAAAACCTGCGCTCCGGCGACCGCGTTCGCGCCTTCATCGCCGAAGTCGACCCCACGCTGCGCGGCCCGCAGATCGTGCTGTCGCGCAGCGCGCCGGGTTTCATGATCGAGCTCTTCGCGCAAGAAGTGCCCGAGATCGAGCAAGGCCTGCTCGAGATCAAGTCGTGTGCCCGTGACCCGGGTTCGCGCGCCAAGATCGCGGTGGTCTCGCATGACAAGCGTGTCGACCCCATCGGCACCTGTGTCGGCGTGCGCGGTTCTCGCGTCAACGCGGTCACGAATGAGCTGGCCGGCGAACGTGTCGACATCGTCTTGTGGTCTGAAGATCCGGCCCAATTTGTGATCGGTGCGCTGGCCCCGGCCAACGTGCAATCGATCGTGGTCGACGAAGAGCGTCATGCCATGGACGTGGTGGTCGACGAGGAAAACCTCGCCATCGCCATCGGCCGTGGCGGCCAGAACGTGCGCCTCGCCTCCGAGATGACGGGCTGGCGCATCAACATCATGACGGCCGAAGAGTCGAGCGCGAAGCAGAACGAAGAGTCCGACAGCGTTCGCAAGCTGTTCGTCGACAAGCTCGACGTGGATGCTGAAGTGGCCGACATCCTGATCGCCGAAGGCTTCAGCAGCCTCGAAGAAGTGGCCTACGTTCCGATGCAAGAAATGCTCGAGATCGAAGGCTTCGACGAAGACACCGTCAACGAGCTGCGCACCCGCGCCAAAGACGCTCTGCTGACGATGGAAATCGTGCGCGAAGAAAAGGTCGACGACGTCTCGCAGAATCTGCGCGACCTCGAAGGCCTGACGCCTGCGCTGATCGCCAAGCTGACCGATGGCGGCGTGAACACGCGCGACGACCTCGCCGACCTGGCTGTCGACGAACTCACCGAAATCACCGGTGTGGGCGAAGACGAAGCCAAGGCCTTGATCATGAAGGCTCGGGAACATTGGTTCACGACTTGAAATTGACCAAAATTCAGTACCGCAGCAGCACCGCAAGCACCAAGCAAGGACATCCACAATGGCTGTGACCACCGTCGCCCAGTTAGCCGCCGAGCTCAACCGCTCAGCCGCGGCGCTGCTCGAGCAGCTCCAGTCGGCCGGCGTCGCCAAGAAGTCGACCGACGACGCGCTGACCGAGTCCGACAAGGAGCGGCTGCTCGATTTTCTGCGTACTGCGCACGGCACGGCTGCCGGCGGCGAGCGCAAGAAGATCACGCTCACCCGCAAGTCGACCAGCGAAATCAAGCAGGCTGACTCCAGCGGCAAGGCGCGCACCATCCAGGTGGAAGTGCGCAAGAAGCGCACCTTTGTCAAACGCGACGAGACCGCTCCGGAAGAACCCGCTGAACCTGTCGTCGACGAAGCCGAGCTGCAACAGCGCCAAGCCGAAGCTCAGGCTCAGGCCGAGGCGCTGCGCCTGCAAGAAGCCGAGCTGGCCGAGAAGCGCCGCCTGCGCGAAGAGCAGGAACAGCGCGACCGAGAAGCTGCGGAAGCCCGCCAACGCGAAGCCGCCGAAGCGGCTGCGAAAGCCATTGCCGACGCTGCTGCCGCTGAAGCTGCTTCGGCAGGCAGTGCCGCCAAGAAGGCTGAAGCCGCTGCTGCGGCGGTAGCTGTTCCGGTGCCCATGCCCACGCCCACACCTGCAGCGCCTGTCGAACCCGCCAAGCCCGCATTGCGCGTGATCAAGGCCGCCGACGTCGTCGACGAAGAGAAACAGCGCGCTGCCGATCTGGCCAAGCGCCGCAAGGCCGCCGAAGACGAAGCGCAAGCCATTCGCGCGATGATGAACGCGCCCAAGCGCGTGCTCCAGGCCAAGAAGCCTGAAGAAGCGCCCAAGGCGGCCGAGGCCGGCAAGGAAGGCATCAAGGGCACGATCCACAAGCCGACCGCGGCTCCAGGCGCGCCTGCTGCACCGGGCACTGTCGCCAAGCCGGGCGACAAAAAGTCGATCAAATCCGAGAAGCTCTCGTCCAGCTGGGCCGATGACGCCGCCAAGAAGCGCGCCGTCAAGGGCCGCACCGACGCTCCTGGCGGCGCCAGTGCACGTCCGGGTTGGCGTGCGCCTCGCGGCGGTCGCCGTGGCGACCGCAACGACAGCAACACCTCCACCTTCGTGGCGCCGGTCGAGCAGCAGGTGCAGGAAGTGCACGTGCCCGAGACCATCAGCGTGGCCGACTTGGCCCACAAGATGTCGGTGAAGGCGTCCGAGGTCATCAAGCAACTGATGAAGCTGGGCCAGATGGTCACCATCAACCAGCAGCTCGACCAAGAGACCGCGATGATCCTGGTCGAGGAAATGGGCCACAAGGCCTTCGCCGCCAAGCTGGACGATCCCGATGCCTTCCTTGAGGAAGACAGCACGGCCGAAGCCCAGTACGAGGTGCTGCCTCGTGCGCCGGTGGTCACCGTCATGGGTCACGTCGACCACGGCAAGACCTCGCTGCTCGACTACATCCGCCGTGCCCGCGTGGCAGCGGGCGAAGCGGGTGGTATCACGCAGCACATCGGCGCGTATCACGTCGACACGCCGCGCGGCATGATCACCTTCCTCGACACCCCCGGCCACGCCGCGTTTACCGCGATGCGTGCGCGTGGTGCCAAGGCGACCGACATCGTCATCCTGGTGGTGGCAGCCGACGACGGCGTGATGCCGCAGACCAAGGAAGCCATCCACCATGCCAAGGCGGCGGGCGTGCCCATCGTCGTGGCCATGAACAAGATCGACAAGCCCGAGGCCAATGCCGAGCGCGTGAAGAGCGAGCTCGTCGCTGAGCAGGTCGTGCCCGAAGAATTCGGTGGCGATTCGCCATTCGTGCCGGTGTCGGCCAAGACCGGGCAGGGCATCGATGCCTTGCTGGAACAGGTGCTGCTGCAGGCCGAAGTGCTGGAATTGAAGGCACCGAAGGACGCTCCCGCCAAGGGCCTGGTGATCGAAGCCCAGTTGGACAAGGGCCGCGGCCCGGTGGCCACGGTGCTGGTGCAAAGCGGTACGCTGAAGCGCGGCGACGTGGTGCTGGCCGGCTCGAGCTATGGCCGCGTACGCGCCATGCTGGACGAAAACGGCAAGGCCTGTACCGAGGCCGGCCCGTCACTGCCGGTCGAGATTCAAGGCCTGACCGACGTGCCGCAAGCCGGTGACGAATTCATGGTGCTCAGCGACGAACGCCGTGCCCGTGAGATCGCCACCTTCCGCCAAGGCAAGTACCGCGACGTGAAGCTCGCCAAGCAGCAGGCCGCCAAGCTCGAGAACATGTTCGAGAACATGGGCGAAGGCCAGGCGCAGACGCTGGCGCTGATCATCAAGGCCGACGTGCAAGGCTCGCAAGAAGCCCTCGTGCAGTCGCTGCTCAAGCTGAGCACCGACGAGGTCAAGGTGCAGGTCGTGCATGCCGCCGTGGGTGGCATCAGCGAGTCCGACATCAACCTCGCGATTGCTTCCAAGGCCGTCATCATCGGCTTCAACACCCGGGCCGATGCCGGTGCGCGCAAGCTGGCCGAGAACAACGGCGTTGACCTCCGTTACTACAACATCATTTATGACGCTGTGGACGAGGTGAAGGCGGCGATGACCGGCATGTTGGCTCCCGAGCAGCGCGAAGAGGTCATCGGCACGGCCGAGATCCGCACGGTGTTCGTGGCCTCGAAGATCGGCACGGTGGCCGGCTCCATGGTCACCGCGGGCTTGGTGCGCCGCAATGCGCGCTTCCGCCTGCTGCGCGAGAACGTGGTCGTCTACACCGGTGAAGTCGAATCGGTTCGCCGCTTGAAAGACGACGTGCGCGAAGTCGCTTCCGGCTTCGAGTGCGGTATCAAGCTGAAGAACTACAACGACATCAAGGAAGGCGATCAGCTCGAGTTCTTCGAGTTGAAGGAAGTGGCCCGAACGCTGTAAGGCGGATTTGCCCTCGACATGCAAACCCCGCCCTCCCAAAGAAGGCGGGGTTTGTTGTTTACAGGGCGCTGGAACAACCATGCGACACAAACGCTCCATCCCCAACCGCGGTTTCCGCATCGCCGACCAGATCCAGCGCGACCTGGCCGAGCTGATCCGCGAGCTGAAGGATCCGCGCATCGGCTTGATCACGCTGCAGGCCGTCGAGGTCACGCCCGATTACGCCCACGCCAAGGTGTTCTTCTCGCTGCTGATCGGTGACGTGCAGGAGTGCCAGACGGCGCTGAACGAAGCAGCCGGCTTCCTGCGCAACGGCCTTTTCAAGCGCCTGCAGATCCACACCGTGCCGACGCTGCATTTCGAGTTCGACCGCACCACCGAGCGCGCGGCTGAGCTGAGTGCCTTGATTCAGCAAGCCAACTCGACCCGCGCCAAAGAAGACTGATGAACGCCGTTCGCCCCCGCATTCCCAAGCGCGCCGTCCACGGCGTGCTCTTGCTCGACAAGCCGCTCGGCCTGTCGAGCAACGATGCGTTGCAGAAGGCGAAGCGCTTGTTCCGCGCCGAGAAGGCCGGCCATACGGGCACTCTGGATCCCTTGGCGACGGGCCTGTTGCCGCTGTGCTTCGGTGCCGCAACCAAGTTCTCGCAGATCAGCCTGGACGCCGACAAGACCTACCGCGCCACGCTGAAGCTGGGCATCAAGACCACCACGGCCGATGCCGAAGGCGAGGTGGTGCAGCAACGCGAGGTGAACGTCACCGGCGAGCAGGTCGAAGCAGTTTGCGGCCAGTTCACTGGCACCATCGACCAGCTGCCGCCCATGCATTCCGCCCTCAAGCGCGACGGCAAGGCCTTGTACGAATACGCCCGTGCCGGCATCGAAGTCGAACGCGAAGCACGCCGCATCACGATTCACAGCATTGCCATCATCGGCTGGCAACATGACCAGCTGACCATCGATGTCCGTTGCAGCAAGGGCACCTACATCCGCACCCTGGCTGAAGACATCGGCGAGGCGCTCGGCTGTGGCGCGCATCTGAGCGCGCTGCGCCGCACCGCCAGCGGCCCGCTGGGCATCGACGCGGCGTGCACGCTGGAGCAATTGACGGCGATGACCGAAGCCGAACGCGAAGACAAGCTGCTACAGGCCGACATCTTGCTTGCCGACTGGCCGGTGGTGCGCCTCGACAGTGAAGGTGCCGGCCGCTTCCTGAGCGGCGTGCGCCGCCGCCTGCCGCTGGCAGACGCACCGCGCGTGCGTGTGTACGGCCCGCAGCCGAAAGCATTTTTGGGGAGCGGCCACATTGCGGGCGGCGAACTGATTTCAACCAGGCTCTTGAGCCCGCTGGAGGTGCAAGGCCTCCTGAGTACAGAAACCGCAGAGAGCAACGTATGACCCGACAGATCCGCAACATCGCCATCATCGCCCACGTCGACCATGGCAAGACCACCATGGTGGACCAACTGCTGCGCCAGAGCGGCACCTTCGCCGAACACGAGAAGGTCGTCGACACGGTGATGGACAACAACGCCATCGAGCGTGAACGGGGCATCACCATCCTGGCCAAGAACTGCGCGGTGAGCTGGGAAGGCACGCACATCAACATCGTCGACACCCCCGGGCACGCGGACTTCGGCGGTGAAGTGGAACGCGCGCTGTCGATGGTCGACGGCGTGGTGCTGCTCATCGACGCCCAAGAAGGCCCGATGCCGCAGACCCGCTTCGTGACCAAGAAGGCACTGGCCCTGGGCTTGAAGCCCATCGTCGTGGTCAACAAGGTCGACAAGCCGGGCGCCAAGCCAGACGCCGTCATCAACGCCGCTTTCGACCTGTTCGACAAGCTGGGCGCCAACGACGAGCAGCTCGACTTTCCGGTTGTGTACGCCTCCGGCATCAACGGCTGGACCTCGCTGACCGAGGGTGCGCCCGGCGAAAAATGGGGCCCTGATATGTCGGCTCTGTTCAACACCATCCTGAAGCATGTGCCGCCGAACACGGGTGACCCCGCTGCATCGCTGCAGCTGCAGATCTCCGCGCTCGATTTCTCGACCTTCGTGGGCCGCATCGGTGTGGGCCGCATCAGCCAAGGCACGGTCAAGCCCTCGATGGATGTGCTGGTGATGGAAGGCCCTGATGGCAAGGCCGTCAAGGGCCGTGTCAACCAGGTGCTGACCTTCCAAGGCCTGGACCGCGTGCAAGTCACCGAAGCCGGCCCGGGCGACATCGTGCTGATCAATGGCCTGGAAGACATCGGCATTGGCGTCACCGTCACCAGCCCGGCCAACCCGGCACCGCTGCCGATGCTGAAGGTCGACGAGCCGACGCTGACGATGAACTTCTGCGTCAACACCAGCCCGTTGGCCGGTCGTGAAGGCAAGTACGTCACCAGCCGCCAGATCTGGGACCGGCTGCAGAAGGAGCTGCAAAGCAACGTCGCGCTGCGCGTCAGCGAAACCGGCGAAGACGGCATCTTCGAGGTGATGGGCCGCGGTGAACTTCACCTGACCATCCTGCTGGAAAACATGCGCCGCGAGGGCTACGAACTGGCCGTCAGCAAGCCGCGCGTGGTGTTCCACGACGTGGACGGCGTGAAGCACGAGCCGATCGAACTGGTGACGGCCGACATCGAAGAAGCCCACCAGGGTGGCGTGATGCAGGCGCTGGGCGAGCGCAAGGGCGAGCTGGCGAACATGGAGCCGGACGGCCGTGGCCGTGTGCGCCTGGAGTACCGCATCCCCGCGCGTGGCCTGATCGGCTTCGCCAACGAGTTCATGAACCTGACCCGCGGTTCGGGCCTCATCAGCAACATCTTCGATGGCTACGAGCCGCACAAGGGTGAGATCGCCGGCCGCAAGAACGGCGTGTTGATCTCGATGGACGCGGGTGAAATCTTCACCTATGCACTGGGCAAGCTGGACGATCGTGGTCGCATGTTCGTGAAGCCGAACGACCCGGTGTACGAAGGCATGATCGTCGGCATCCACAGCCGAGACAACGACCTCGTGGTCAATGCCACGCGCACCAAGCAGCTGACGAACTTCCGCGTCTCCGGCAAGGAAGACGCAATCAAGATCACGCCGCCGATCGACCTCACGCTGGAGTACGGCGTCGAGTTCATCGACGACGACGAGCTGGTCGAAATCACGCCCAAGAGCATCCGCGTGCGCAAGCGCCATCTGTCGGAGCACGAACGCAAGAAGGCCTCACGCGAAGCGGCCTGATCCTGCCGGCATGGCCAGGCGGCTTTCGTCTGCCGCGCTGACCCATGGGCGCGCGGTCGCGCTCATGGTGCTGGTCACGCTGATGTGGAGCATCGCCGGCGTCGTGACGCGCCAACTCGATTCGGCGCGCAGCTTCGAGGTGACCTTCTGGCGCAGCGCGTTCAACGTGCTGGGCCTCGGCCTCGCGCTGCACTGGATGCGGGGCCCCGCCCTCTGGCGCGGGTTGCTGCGTTCGCCTTGGCCGGTCTGGGTGTCGGGCGTCTGCTGGTCGGTGATGTTCACCGCCTTCATGGTCGCGCTGACGCTGACCAGCGTGGCCAACGTGCTCATCACCATGGCGCTCGGCCCGCTGATCACGGCTTTGTTCTCGCGCCTCTTCCTGCAGCACCAGCTCGCGCCCCGCACCTGGGCCGCGATCGGTGTGGCCGGTATCGGCATCGCCTGGATGTTCGGCCGCGGCGCGGGCGGCGGTGACGCGAACTCGGTGCTCGGCACGGCCGTCGCTCTCGCGGTGCCCATCGCGGCCGCGATCAACTGGACCGTGCTTCAGCATGTGAACCACGGTGGCGGTGACGAGCACGACATGCTGCCTGCCGTGCTGATCGGTGCTGCCATTTCTGCGCTGCTGGCGCTGCCGCTGGCCGTGCCTTTCGAGGCCTCCGCGCACGACGTAGGCCTGCTGGCCTTGCTGGGCGTCGTGCAACTCGCCATTCCTTGCCTGGTGGTGGTTCGGCTGAGCCATGTGTTGCCGGCGCCCGAGCTGTCGCTGCTGGGTCTGCTCGAGGTGATTTTCGGCGTGCTCTGGGCCTGGGTGGGCGCGGGCGAAACACCGGGGTCGACCGCACTCACCGGCGGGGCCCTGGTGATCGGTGCGCTGGTCGTGAACGAGTTGCTCGCCCTGCGCGAACCTCCTCCCCAGAAGGCTTGAGCCCGCAAGGGCATACCCCAAGCACCGCGCCCCGCACGCCCGCCTACGATGGCTGCAAAAAGCGGAGGTTCCGATGAAGCAGTTGTCCGGCCTGGATGCGTCTTTCTTGTACCTGGAGACGCCGGAGATGCCGATGCATGTCGGCGCGCTGCACCTGTTCGAGTTGCCGGCCGGCCACCAGGGCAGCATGGTCGACGCGATCCGGCGGCACATGGCCTCGCGCTTGCCGCTGGCGCCCGCGCTGCGCCGCAAGCTCGCCTACATGCCGCTCAATCTGGCCAACCCGGCCTGGGTGGATGCCGAGCCCGACCTCGACGAGCACGTCGTCTCGATCAAGCTGCCGCGCGGTAGCGGCATCGATGCCGTGCACCGCAAGGTCGGCGAGCTGCACCCGGTGCTGCTGCAGCGCGATCGGCCGCTGTGGAAGTTCCACGTCATCGAGAACCTCGCGCCCGGGCCTGACAAGCGCAAGCGCTTCGCGCTCTATACGCAGCTGCACCACGCCGCGGTCGACGGGCAGGCGGCGATCGCACTGGCCCGGGCCATCCTCGATGTGAGCCCCGAGCCCAGCGGCATAGAAGCCAGGCCGCGTTCACCCGGGGTGCCGCTCGGGCTGGCCGATCTGCTCAGCGGTGCGCTCGCCAACCAACTGAAGCAGTACGGCAAGCTGGTGAAGTCCTTGCCCACGACGGTGGGCGCCTTGTCGCAGGTCGCCCTGCAGGGCGCGGGCAGCATGGCCAGCCGGGCAGTCTCGAAGATCAAAGGCGAAGACGTGCGCAGCGCCGGGCTCGCGCTGGCGCCGCGCACGCGCTTGAACGTGTCGATCAGCGACACGCGGGCGTTCGGCTCGGTGAGCATTCCGCTGGCCGCCATGAAGGCCTTGCGCCGTGCGCACGACGCCACGCTCAACGACGTGGTGTTGATGCTGTGCAGCGGCGCGCTGCGTCGCCACTTTCTCGCGCACGGCCCGCTGCCGCGCAAGTCGCTGATCGCGGCGGTGCCGGTTTCCACGCGGGCCGCCGGCGACACCTCGTCCAACAACCAGGCCTCGATGACGGTCGTCCAGCTCGGCACCCACATCGCCGACCCTTTGCAGCGGCTGCTGCACGTCAAGGCCGCGAGCGCGGCAATGAAGTCCACATTGGGCAGCGTGAAGTCGCTGATGCCGATGGACTTCCCCTCGCTGGGCGTGCCCTGGCTGATGAGCACCGTGAGCTCGCTCTACGGCCGCGCCAAGGTGGCCGACAAGATCCCGGCGATCGCCAACGTGGCCATCTCCAACGTGCCGGGCCCGAACATCCCGCTCTACATGGCCGGGGCCAAGATGCTGACCAATTACCCCACGTCCATCGTCGTGCACGGCATGGCCTTGAACATCACCGTGCAGAGCTACAACGAGTCGGTGGACTTCGGCCTCATCGCTTGCGCGAAGGCCATGCCCGACGTGGCCGAACTGGCAGGCCACCTGCGCGACACGCTGGACGAATTGCTGGCCTTGCCCGCAACGGCCCAGCCTGCGGAAGCCGCTGCGCCCGTTGCGAAGAAGAAGGCCGCTTCGAAGCCCAAGGCATCGGCGAAGCCCCCCGCCAAGCCGGCCAGGAAGCCGCCGGCTGTCCCCCACGCGACACGTGCGTCTAGGGCAAGCGCTCCAGCCAAGGCCGCCATCGCTCGATAACATCGAAACGTTTCCACAGCGGCCCTCAGCGGCCTTCGACCATGGCCCGTGACGGCAAGCCCGATGAACAGACGCTCAAGGCGCCGAGCGCCCTGTTGATGGCACTGGAGGGGCGTGCGCCCTGGGAATACGCGGCGATGGTCGCGTCCGGCCCGTTCCTGAGCAAGGCGCTCGATAAGCTGCCGCCAGGCGACGGCCACCCGGTGCTGGTGTTCCCCGGCTTGGCCGCCGCCGACTTCACCACCGTGCCGCTGCGCAACTTCTTGCGCGACCGCGGCTACACGCCTTATCCGTGGGAGCAGGGCTTCAACCTGGGCCCGCGCAACGGCGTTTTGCAAGCCTGCGTTGCACGCGTCGACGCGCTCTTCCAGAAGCACGGCAAGCCGGTCAGCCTCATCGGCTGGAGCCTGGGGGGCGTCTACGCTCGCGAGGTCGCCAAGGAGCGTGTCGCGCAGACACGCTGCGTCATCACGCTGGGCACGCCGTTCACCGGCCATCCGCGCGCCACCAACGCCTGGCGCTTTTACGAGCTCGTCAGTGGCCAGACCGTGCACGACCACGCGCTGGTCGACCAGATCAAGCATGCGCCGCCGGTGCCCACGACCTCGATCTACTCGCGCACCGACGGCATCGTGGCCTGGCAGTGCAGCATCAACGAGCCCGGCCCGCGGGTCGAAAACATCGAGGTCCATGCCAGCCACATCGGCATGGGCGTCAACCCGCTGGCGCTCTACGCCATTGCCGACCGGCTGCTGCAGGACCCGCAGAACTGGCTGCCGTTCGAGATCAGCGGCAAGCGCAAATGGTTCTTCAAGGCCCCGGGCGAAGCGGCCGCATCGGCGGTAGGGGAAAAGCGGGCGGCGTGATACTGGGTCGCGCTACCACCTGAGGGGTTACCGTGACCAAGCCTTCCACCTCCGCAACGAAGACGCGCCTGGAGCGCGACAGCATGGGCGAGCTGGCCGTGCCGGCCGATGCGCTCTACGGCGCGCAGACACAGCGCGCCATCGACAACTTCGTGGTCAGCGGCCAGCCCATGCCGGTGGCCTTCATCCGCGCGCTGTTGCTCGTGAAGCAGGCCGCGGCGCAGGCCAACCTGCACCTGCGCCAGGTGCCGCAGCCGATTGGGGACGCCATCGTTGCGGCCAGCCGCCAGCTGCTGGCGATGCCCGATGCCGAGCTGATCGGCCATTTCCCGGTCGACATATTCCAGACCGGCTCGGGCACCAGCAGCAACATGAACGCCAACGAAGTCATCGCCACCTTGGCGAGCCGGGCGCTCGGCGAGAAGGTCAGCGCCAATGACCACGTGAACGCCGGCCAGAGCAGCAACGACGCCATCCCGACCGCACTGCACCTGAGCGCCGCGCTGGAACTGCACAAGCACCTGCTGCCCGCGCTCGACCACCTGGTGCAGGCCACGCGCCACAAGGCCGACAGCGTGCACCGCTACGTGAAGACCGGCCGCACGCACCTGATGGACGCCATGCCCGTGCGCATGAGCCAGGTGCTCGAAGGCTGGGCGCATCAGGTCGAGTCGGGGGCCAAGCACTTGCGGGCGCTGATGCCGGCATTGCAGGGGCTGGCACAAGGCGGCACGGCGGTGGGGACGGGCGTCAACGCCCATCCGCAATTCGCCCAGAGCTTTGCCGCCGAACTCGGCACGCTGACGCAGCTGGCATTCAAGCCGGCCGACAACTTCTTCGCCGCCATGGGCTCGCAAGACACGGCCGTGGCGGTGTCGGGCCAGCTGAAGGCGGTGGCCGTGTCGCTGATGAAGATCGCGAACGACCTGCGCTGGATGAACTCCGGCCCGCTGGCTGGCCTGGGCGAGATCGAACTCGAAGCATTGCAGCCGGGCTCGTCCATCATGCCGGGCAAGGTGAACCCGGTGATCCCCGAGGCCACGGCGATGGTGGCTGCGCAGGTGATCGGCAACGACGCCGCCATCACCATCGCAGGCCAGTCGGGCAACTTCGAACTCAACGTGATGCTGCCGCTGGTCGCGCACAACCTGCTGGGCAGCTTGCAGTTGTTGGGCAACGTGAGCCGCCTCTTGGCCGACAAGGCCATCGCCAGCTTCACCGTCAACGAAGCGCGGCTCCAGGAAGCCTTGTCGCGCAACCCGATCCTGGTGACTGCGTTGAACCCCTTGATCGGCTACGCCAAGGCGGCCGAGATCGCCAAGCAGGCCTACAAGGAAGGCCGGCCGATTCTCGATGTGGCCGACGAGCAGACCGACCTGGGCCGAGAGCGCCTGGCCGAGTTGCTCGATCCCGAGAAGCTGACCGGCGGCAGCGCCTGATCATCGGGAAGAGCTCACATCTGCTCTCTCAACCCTTTCACCAGCGCCTTCAATTCCTTCAGCAAAGCCTCCAGCCGAAGGCGCGCCTCAGCGTCCACCACCTTCGCGCCGCGCAGCCGCGAATCCAGGTCTTGCGCCAGCTCCTCCAGCGCAACTGCGCCAATTGCACCCGCGGCGCCCCCCAGCGTGTGCACGTCACGCGAAGCCGCCTCGGCCGGCGACCCACCCGACAGAAACGCTCTCACCCCCGGCAACCCATTCGCATACAGGTCGACAAACAGCCTCAAGGTCTGTCGATAACTCTCCACGTGCCCCGCACAGAACCGAAGGCCACGCACGGTGTCCAGCCCCGGCACGCGGGGCAGCTCTTTCTCGGGAGCAGGCTGTAGCGCCGCAGGCTCGTCGAGCGCGCCGTGACCCGAGTCGACCCCCGCCACCCGGCTCTGTTGGATCAACAGCCAGCGAAGCAGCGTGTCGTAGAGCGCGGCCGGCTCGACCGGCTTGCCCACGTGGTCGTTCATGCCGGCGGCCAGGCAGGCCTCGCGGTCTTCGTCGAAGGCATTGGCCGTCATCGCGATGATGGGCACGCTGGCGAGACGGGGCTTGGCGCGGATGGCGCGGGTGGCCTGCAGGCCGTCCATCTCGGGCATCTGCATGTCCATCAGGATCAGGTCGTAGCGGCGCTGCTCGGCCATGTTCACGGCGCGCAGGCCGGTGTCGGCCACGTCGACCTGCAAGCCCACGGAATGCAGCAGCTCGCGTGCGACCTCCTGGTTGACGAAGTTGTCGTCGGCCAGCAGCACGCGGGCGCCGGCGTGCTGCTCGCGCAGTTGCGCTTCGGCGGATGAGTGGGTTGGCTTCACCGGCGGCGGCACCGACGGGTTGGCTGCGAGTTGCAAGCGCGCCGTGAACCAGAACAGGCTGCCCACTCCGGGCTCGCTCTCGACGCCCACCAACCCGCCCATCAGCTCGGCCAGGTGGCGGTTGATCGCGAGGCCGAGGCCGGTGCCGCCGAAGCGGCGCGTGGTGGAGCCATCGGCCTGCTCGAAGGCGGTGTAGATGTGGGCGAGCTGGTCCTTTGGAATGCCGACGCCGGTGTCGCGCACCTCGAAGCGCACCAGCAGGTTCTTGCTGCCTTGCTCGACCACCCGGCAGCGCAGCGAGATGCTGCCGCGCTCGGTGAACTTCACCGCATTGCCCAGCAGGTTGACCAGCGCCTGCGACAGCCTCACCTCGTCGCCGCGCAGCATGGCAGGCAGGTCGCCGCGGTCGACCACCAGTGCCAGGCCTTTGCGACTAACCTCTTCGGAGAAGAGGCTGCAGCTGCGCGACAACAATCCGTCGAGTTCGAAGTCCAAGGCTTCCAGGTTGAGTTTGCCGGCCTCGATTTTCGAGAGGTCGAGCACGTTGTTGATGATGTCGAGCAGGTGCTGCGCGGCTTCGGCCACCTTGCCGAGCCGGTCGCGGCCCAGCGGTTCGCGCGTGTCGCGCAGAAGCAAGTGCGTGATGCCGATGATGGCGTTCATCGGCGTGCGGATCTCGTGGCTCATGTTCGCGAGAAAGGACGACTTGGCGCGTGCTCCGGCCTCGGCCTTGTCGCGCGCGACCATCAGCTCTTCGTTCAGTGCTTCGAGCCGCGCCTGCGCCCGCTTGCTTTCGGTGATGTTGGTGGCCATCACCAGCAAGCCGTGGACTCCGTCGGCGTGGCGGTCGGGGATGTAGTGGATGAGCCAGGTGCCTTCTTCGCCCGAGGCGCTCAGCTCATGGCGCTCGAAGCGCTGCGGCTCGCCGGCGAGCGCCTGCAGCATGTGCGACCTGGGCTGCGGAACCCTGCCGAACACCTCTTCCACGCTGCGGCCGATGATCTGCTCGCCGGTCTTGCCGAACCAGTCGCAATAGACCTGGTTGGCAAACTGGCAGCGGTGCTCGCGGTCCCAGTAGGCCACGCGGCCGGGGATGTTCTCGGCGATGGTGCGCGTGAACAGCTCGGCCTTGGTCAGCGCGTCGTTCAGCGACTGCAGGCGTTGCTCGGCCTGCTTCATTTCCGTGACGCCGGTGGCGATGAAGTAGTAGCCCTGCACCTGGTCCTGGCGCAGATCGGGCATGCGGCTGACCCAGAAATGGCCGATCGCGCCGCCGGCACCGCGAATGTCGCTCGGCAGGCTCACCGCTTCGCCTGCGAGCACGCGTTCAAGCACGCCGGGCGGTGCGGGCGTGAAGTCTGTGCCCAGCACGTCTGCGAGGTTGCGGCCGATGATCTGTTCGCGCGCGATGCCGAACCAATTCAAGTAGGCGCGGTTGGCGAACTGCACGCGCAGCTGGCGGTCCACATAGGCCAGCAGCGCAGGCTGGGTGTCGGTGATGGTCTGCGCGAAGGCGGCAGTCTCCAGGCGTTCGGCCACGGCGAGTTGCAACTCGCGGCTGCGTTCTTGCACCAGCTCTTCGAGGTGGTCGCGGTGCCGCGCGAGTTCGGCCTCGGCTTGCTTGCGTTCGGTGATGTTGCGCACCACGCCCAGCACTGCGGGCTCGCCGTGATAGGCCGCCCGGTTGGCGACGAGTTCCAGGTCGACGAGCTCGCCGCTCCTGTGCAGGAAGCGGACTTCATAGCTGCGCGTGGGCTCCGCACCGGCGCCCACGCGGCCGCGGAAGCGCTCCATCCAGACCTCGTAGTCTTGCGGCGCGACCACGCGCTCGAAAGGCAGGCCGATGAATTCGTGGTGGTGGTAGCCCAGCATCGCCGGCAGGGCGGGGTTGGCAAAGACGAAGTGGTAGTCCTGCGCGACGAACACGCCGTCGGCCAAGGCCTCCATCAGCGTGCGGTTGGTCTGCTCGCTGCGCCGCAGTTCTTCTTCGGCGCAGCGCTGCGCCGTCACGTCGTGAAGAACACCCAGCGTGGCGGGGCGGCCGTTCATCTCGATGCGCGAGCCCGAGACGGCGAGGCGCACGCTGCTGCCCGTGGGCAATGCCACCTGGTACTCGGTGGAGGTGGTCTCGTGGGCGCCCGACAGCAGCGCATCCACCGTCTCGCGGTGCGTCTGGTCTTGCGTGCCGCCCAGGAGCTTCGCGGTGGCGGTGCCGACCAGCTCTGCCCGGCTGCGCCCGATCATCCGTGCGGCATGCTCGTTGGCATAGACGATGACGCCGCTTTGCTCCACGAGGATGCCGGTGACGGCTTTCTCCACCAAGCTGCGGAACCAGCGTTCGTCGTCAGGAACGGCCTCGGCCAGAGTCATCTCTCGCGGGCATGTGCTTCGAGTGGGGGTGGCAAGAGCATGCGCCGGCCGGCCGAGGCTGGCAACCCTCGTGTCAGCTCGTGCGGCGCAGCAAGACTCACTGCTTTCGTCGCAACTCGGTCACCTGCTTGCCGCCGATGCCCCAGTTGTCGGTGTCGACCTCGTCGATGATGACGAAGGTGGTGGCGGGGTTCTTGTTCAGCACGCGCACCAGCAGCTCGGTGACGCCGGCGATGAGTTCGGCCTTTTGCGCCGGCGTGGCGCCTTCGCGGGTGATCTGGATGTTGACGAATGGCATGGGTTGTCCTTTACGCGATGAATTGAGGGGCCTGGCGCAGCCGCATGGCGGCGTCTGCAATCAAGCGCTGCATGAGTTCGGCAACGGTCGGCAGATCATGGATCAGGCTGGAGGCTTCGCCGGCGATCACGGCGGCGGTGTCGAAGTCGCCTGCCGCACGCGCTGTGGCGTAGCGCTCGGCGACTTGCGGCTGTTCTCGCAACAGATCGATCTCGCGGCCGATCCAGCGGCGCAGGTGGTCGTTCTGCAGGCAACGGCCGGTGTAGGGCGCGGGCCAGACGTTGCGGCGCGACATGTCGAACACGATGCTGCGCAGCGTGTCGTCGCCACTCGCCGCCACGATGCGCTGCTTGGCGGCCGCGAACCCTGCGGCCTCTTCGGTGGCATAGAGCCGTGTGCCCATCGCCACGCCAGTTGCGCCCAGCATCAGCGCGGCGGCGAGGCCGCGCCCATCGGCAATGCCGCCCGCCGCAACCACCGGCACGCTCGACCCGGCCATGTCGACCAGCGCAGGCACCAGCGCCAGCGTGCCGCGGCTCACGCCGTGGCCACCAGCCTCGCCGCCCTGGGCCACCAGCACGTCGGCCCCGGCATCGAGCGCGGCGCGTGCCATGGCCTCGGTCTGCACCTGGCAGACCAGCACGGCACCGCTGGCCTTGATGCGCGCGGCAAAGGGTGACACGTCGCCGAACGACAGCCACACGGCGCTCGGCTGGGCTTCGAGCGCCAAGTCGAGCAGCTGCGGCTGGTGCGCCAGGCTCCAGGTGATGAAGCCGATGCCGAAGCGCTTGCCGGTTTCGGCCGCCCAGGGTTTCAGCAGCGCGATCTCGCGGCGCATCCAGGCTTCGTCGCCATAGCCGCCGCCGAGAAAGCCGTAGCCGCCGGCCTCGGCGACGGCGCGCACCAGGCGGGCGTCGGCCACCAGATCCATTGCGGCCAGCAGCACCGGCTGGTCGACCTTCAGGAGTTCGGTGAGCGGGGTTTTCAGGCGAATGTCTGTGTTCATGAGGTCGACCTTAGCGCTGCTTCTGCATCTTGTCTTGAATGGTGATTTGCCAGTTCAGCGCGGCGCTGAGGGCCGACGACGGGTCGAAGCTCAGCCTCTCAGAGGGTGTAAACGAATTCAATACCTCGCGCGTTATCCTCATATCGAGGCAACCCGGCGCGAGGCGACGAATGGCGAAGAGTACTGTGAGCGAGCAACCTGGGCGGCCCGGCCGCAAGCCTT
>Ga0307508_10000055_pt1 | contig 126914 bp, 106 predicted proteins | sample 9_EM_MG_FD_203089 | JGI IMG/M metagenome (GOLD analysis project Ga0307508, IMG submission 203089) | Populus trichocarpa ectomycorrhiza microbial communities from riparian zone in the Pacific Northwest, United States - 9_EM | ecosystem: Host-associated > Plants > Roots > Unclassified | place... | reverse complement strand
GCCCAAGCGCTCTGCGCCGGCCTGCTCGCGCAAGGTTGTGCACAAAGTCTCGGCAGCATTGATCCCGATCTCGCTTTCGCCTGTGCGGCCCTGCGGCAGTTCGGTAATATTCTCCTGCCGGCTGTCTCGATCGACCATTACCGGGAGGTAGTGGAGCGCATGAAAACCAAGCCCGAGGACATCGCCTATCGTGGGATGTTCGGCCTCACGCCGCTTGAGCTAAGTCGCAAATTGCTCGCAGCATCGCGTCTACCCGAGGAAATCACGCGCAGCTTGCGCGATTGCAAACCGGAGGCGATCGGTGGAACCGCAGCGTCCACTTACGATTCAAAACTTCTCGGCGTGGCCGACTTCGGCGGGCAACTCGCGCGCATCGCCCTCGACGGTGGCAATAGTCCTGACGCATTTGCGGAACGCTCGCGTGCACTGGCGCGGCGCTATGAAAAAATCATTCCCGGCGCCAAAGATACGATTGAACCCGCCCTGCTGCACACGGACGACCGCATCGCCAGTTTCACCCAAAACCACGGCGGCTCGTCACTACCTACTGCGAGTCTGAAGCGCGTGAAGGACCGCGTGAACGGCAAGCCGCCCGGAACCAGCACCTACGATCCTGTGCCGCCAGCGACTGATGAAACGCCCGCGACTCCGGAAAACGCGCCATCCAGCACCGAAGCAACTTTAATCGTTACCGCTGAATCGACCGTTCAATCTGAAACGGCTGCGGTTGACACGAACGCGACGCCAGTGGCCGCAAATAAAATCTCCGCCCCCGTCGATTCCGTTACGGCAGCGGAAAGCGCGCCGCCAGAAAAGGTCGTCCCGGTGGAAACAGAAGCCGCCAAAAAACCGACCGACTCTTCAGTCGCACCGATTCCCTCGCCGCAGAAAATTGTCCAGCCGCTGGCCGACCTGGCACCAAAACCGGAATCCACTCCCACGGCGGATTCATGGTCCGATACCCTGGCGAAATCCCCCGCTTTCGAAACGCAGCCTGAAGTGGCGCCCGCCGTCGTTCCCGCTCCCACCGATCCTTGGGTGGCCGCGCTCAAATTTGTCCACGACGGATTTGCCGCTCAGGAATGCTGGTTGTTTCTTCCCAAGAAAGGCGGCGAAAGTCTTCCCCTCGTCCAGGGCATCGGCAAACACTGGCAGACCTTCAAAAAGTGCGCCGCTCTCCGTGCCGACGAACGCACCGTGTTCGGCGTGTGTCTTACACGTCGCGAAAATGTGGTCATTCACGACACGACCGCGTCGACCCTCACCGCTTATCTTCCCGCCTGGTTCCGTCAGACGGAAGGCGCGCCGGGCGCATTCCTCTTAATGCCGCTGCACGAAAACAAAGTGACCCACGGTCTCATTCTGATCGGCTGGAACAAGGCGCAGCGCATCAACGTTTCCCCTGCGCAAACTGAACTCGCGCGAACGATGTTCGCCAGTATCAGTTCAAGCCAGCGCACAAAAACCGGTTGAGCAATTTGGCGCGGGCCAACGCGCCCGCCAACTCCAGAGTCAGCCCGCGAATCACGCTCATCCCGCGAATGGAAACCCACCCGTGACCGCGTGCTCGGGCCGCCCGCGTTTCAGAATTATCTGCGCCCAGAAATATTGTCTCGCAGAGGATGCAAAGGTTCCGAAGGGCTGCGAGTAGTCCTAACTCCGCGGTAGGGGCCGTTGCCCTCAACGGCCCGGGGTTGCGACACCGCCAACCCGAAGGCCGTTGAGGGCAACGGCCCCTACCATTTGCTAATTCCCGAACGGAGAATCGCGGACCAGCCGTGTGACCACGGCTGCTACATTACCGCGTTAACCATTTCGGTTGCTCTCAACACTCAGCTCTCAACTCTCAACTGCATTGACACCGCCAACCGGAAGGCCGTTGGGGGCAACGGCCCTACCCCAAACGTTAGCGCCTGCGCTTATTTCAGCACCGCTTGCAGCCGTTCGCGGAGTTGGGCCACGCCGAAAGGCTTCGCCATCACACCGGCGGGATGAATCGCGGCTGGCGGGAGCTGGGCGAGCTTTTGCGAGAAACCGCTCATCAAAATCACGGGCACGTTCGGATTATGCCGGTGCATTTCTGCGTGCGCCTCAAACCCATCCATGCCGGGCATCGTCAGGTCGAGCAACACCGCCCGTAATTCAGAAGCGTGCTGGCGAAACGCCTCGACGCCCTTCAGGCCATCACTCGCGACCACGGGAGTAAATCCAAGTTTGGTCAGGAGCAATTGCGTCACTTCGCGGATCAACGAGTCGTCGTCGACCACGAGTATCTTCCCTGTGCCACTCCATTTTTCCGCTGCCACGGGCGCGACGACCGGCGGCGCAGAGCGTGCCTCCAAGGCAGGAAAAGCCAGACGGAACTTTGCTCCGTCACCGGGTGTACTCTCGACCGAAATCGCGCCGTGATGAGCGCGAACCACTCCGATGACAGCGGAAAGTCCCAATCCTTGTCCCGTGAATTTGGTGGTGAAAAACGGCTCGAAGATTCGGGCCTTCACCTCGGGAGTCATACCACAGCCGGTGTCTTCCACTTCCAGCAGAGCATACATGCCGGGCGCCAGCTTCTGGTTGGGAAACATTTTCTGCAACTCCACCGTCCCGAGACGCCGGCTAAGCGTTCGCAACGTGAGTTTTCCCTCCTGATCACCAATCGCATCCGCAGCATTGAGCGCGAGATTCATGATCACCTGCTGCATCTGCACACTCGCCGCCAGCATGGGAGGAAGTGCGGACGCGCGGTCAAACGTGACCACGATTTTTTTACTGAGCCCGGGGGCGATTAATTGAAAGGCATCATCAATCAGCCGGTTGAGATCGAGCTCGGCAAATGCCACGGAGGTCCGGCCCGCGTAAGCGAGCATCTGATGACACAGCGCGGAGGCCCGCGCCGCTGCCTGTTCGACACTAGCGAGCAATTCCTGCGCCGGCGATTGTGGTGGAAGCTCGAATCGCGCGAGGTTCGAGTTGCCGACGATCGCCGTCAGCAGGTTGTTGAAATCGTGGGCAATGCCGCCCGCGAGCACGCCGAGGCTTTCGTTTTTCTGCAATTGCAACAGGTGCCGTTCGCGTTCAATGCCTTCGGCCTCCGCGCGTTTCTGATCCGAAATATCGCGCATGATGAACGAGAACGTGAACACGTCACCCGCCTCCTCGCGATGCGCGAGCACGACTTGAGAAACAGGAACGACGTATCCCGAACCGGTACCAGTCAACACCAGTTCCCCCTGCCACATCCCGTTCGCCTGGGCGGCCGGCATGATTTCTTCCCTCACCCGCCGGCCGGAATCGCCGGAAAAAATCTCATCGAGCCGCCGGCCGGCCCGGGGGCCGTCGGATTCCGCCTGGCTCCAGATCGACAGCAGCGCCGCATTGGCGTACAGCACCCGGCCTTGAGCATCCGCGGTGAGAACAAAATCCGGCGTGGCTTCGATGATCTTGTGCAAGCGACCGATCTCGGCTTGCGCCCGCCTCCGCTCAGTAATGTCGACATGCGTACCTGAAACCCGCAGCGGCCGCTGTTGGTTGTCCCGTGCGACCACCGATCCCCGCGCGTGGATCCAGTGCCAGCTGCCGTCCCGGGCCATCAAGCGGTATTCAGTTTCGTACAGGCTGGTCTGCCCTTCGAGATGGTCGCTCAACATTTGTTTCACCTTCGGACGGTCGGCCGGATGGAGCAGCGCGGTCTCTCCTTCGACAAGGGAAGCGATCTCGCCCGGAGCGTAACCGAGCATTCCCGCCATGAAAGCGTTCGATTCAAAACGTTTCTCTGGAATATTCCAATCCCACAGGCCCAACTGCGCACCGGCGATCACCCGATCGAGTTGCGCCTGACTGGCCGCAAGTTTTGCTTCCGCTTCGTTGCGCCGTGTAACCAGCGTACCCAGGCCCAGACCAACGCCTGCCACCGCCACTTCGAACAGAAGAAAGATGTATGAAAAATCCGGCGAGGTATTTGTGAAACGCATGCCGACCAATCCAACCATCATGATCAGCAACGTCGCCAACGTTGCACCGGGAAGTCCGTGATGAACACAGATCCAGACCAGCGGCAAAAAACACAGGTAAAAAGCACTGTACTCCCGAAGTAGCGGGACCGCCAGTACGAGCAAAAGCATACCCAATAAAATTGTCGCCCGCCCTACCGCGCCGGCGATTCGATTCCAGCGCCACAAACGCACATCCAGCGGCGAAGGCTTCCCCTCCAGCCAGGGCAGGACAAACACCATTGCCACCGGTATCACCGTAAGCAGGCCGCTCGCATCTCCGATCGCCCAGTCGAACACAGCATGCAAAAAATCGAGGGACGTCGCCGGCTGGCGCGCGCCGGTGGTTAGAATCATTACGGTTGTGCCAACCAACGCCACGGGTAGCGGCGCGAGGAGCATCGTCAAACAGAACACGAGCGAGCCACGCCGCCCGCCGGGCAGCAATCGCGACCCGAGATATCGCCGGACCAACCATGCCGCGACGGCATAGTTGACCGTGATAAGCGCGGGATAAAATAAAGCGGTCCACAGCTCCCGCGACGATTCAGTGGTCCAGGCAGCCGCAAAATTGGTGAGAAACACCAGGCCCGCATAGCGCGGACCAAGCAATACGAGGAGCGAAAGCGCCAATCCGCACGGCGCGTACCAGATCGAGATTGCTATCCGGCTATCGACTTCAAACCAAGCCGCGGAAATATGCGCCAGAAAATGAAGAACGACGTAGCCCACACAGAGCCAGATAACCCGGGGTGAACTGAATTTCATGAGGCAAAATCAGCAGGCATATGCTGGGTCCACGAAATCGCGCCACTGCCAAAAAAGCAAGGAGGCTCCTTAAGGTTCGAATGAATTTGTCCGGCCACTTTCAACAAAATCATGAGGCAAAATCGGGAGACAGATTCATCTGGGATCATCGACCACCGCGGTGCCGAAACCGGGATTTCCGGACACATTGGTTGGGAACGCGGAACGAAGGAGAGCATTCATCACGGGGTGTGATCCTGCATCGGCCGGTTCAAAAACAAATGTAACAATCCGCCCGATTTCGGAGAGAAAAACGCCTTAAGTCACTTCTAGACTACACGCGGGGGACAATTGATTGCGAAAGCACAGCCCAAGCATCACGACCATTCACGATTCCTCGGTCCGGCTCCGGTTATTTTCACTCATCGCTCATCCCTTCGCCACATCAGCTTCCGATATTTGCTCTGATACAGCTGCTCGGTTTTTCTCTCCCGATCCGACCCTCTCACTTTACCTTGAGCCTGACTCCAGCTTAATTCTCCACCAGTATTCTTGTCGGATTCAGAAATCAGCGGCGATAGTAGGTATAAATGGCTTTGTCCGACGACGACCTTCTCCGCGAATATGTCCGCGACGGTTCCAACCCCGCTTTTTCAGAATTGGTGCGCCGGTATTTAAACGCGGTCTATTCCGCCGCGCTTCGCCAAGTAAGATCAACCGCAATCGCCGAGGAAATCTCGCAATCCGTTTTCCTCGACCTGTCGAGAAGTGCGGCAAAATTAAAACCCGGCCAGCCTCTCATCGCGTGGCTGTATCTCGTTACCCGTCGCACGGCGATCGATACGATTCGGCGGGAATCACGCCGGCAAGCCCGGGAAAGGATTGCCTTGGAGATCGCTGATATGAAACCCGACTCTTCTCTTTGGGCGCAAATCGAACCTTTTTTGGATGAAGCCCTGGAGACTTTGCCTGAGGCGGATCGACGGGCCATTTTACTGCGTTATATTGCCAACCAAAGTCTCCACGAGGTCGGAAAAACTCTCGGCACCTCCGATGACGCCGCGCAAAAACGCATCAGCCGGGCACTCGAACAACTACGGGTAATTTTCGCGCGTCGGAGCATCATCATTACTGCCGCCGGCTTGGCCACCGATCTGTCGGCTCACGCGATCATTTCCGCACCAGCGGCGTTGGGTGCTACGATTTCAGCAAGCGCGCTTTCCGCAAGCCTTACTCCTCTCCTCCAAACCACCCAATCTATCGCCATGACCTCTTTGAACAAAACGCTGATTGCCGCCACCGTTCTCCTCACGTCCGGCGTTCTCTATGAAGCTCATTTGATCAAAACCCAGCAAGGCGAACTCCACGAGCTGCGTCTGAAATCGGAAGGCCATCTGGCTGAAACCCGCGAGATAAGAAGCGAACGCGACCGGTCTCTGCAAAAACTAGCCTCGATTCAGGAAAGCGAACGTCGGAGCCAAGCGGCCAGACGTGTGAGAGGACATGACGCTGCGATTGAATCCGAGTTGGACTCCTGGCTAACCCGGATTGACCAGCTCAAACAAAGTCTGATCCAAATGCCGGAGAAAAATATTCCCGAAATGAAATTTCTCACGTTGAACGACTGGCTGACCGCCACCCTGGATAACAAACTTCAGACAGATACCGATATTCGGAGCGCTCTGAATAAGCTGCGCAGCCTCGCGAAGATGAAACCCGAGACAGGTCCCAATCTGTCCAAAGCCCTTACCTTATATGCAAAAGCCAACAACGGCCAGAATCCTTCGCAACTTTCACAGTTGGCCGGTTACCTGAATCCTTCTCTTGAGGAAGCAATCTTATCGCGCTACGAAATCACTGATCCCGCCTCCACGTTTGGGAGGATATTGCAGGAAAAAGCGCCGGTTGATGAGGATTACGATTCCCTTCTCTTCCTCACAGCCAACAGCGGAGGTGGAATCGGATTTCAACTGGTCGCTAAATTTGGTGACGCCGTACGCACGGCGATAAAAACCTTTAACCAAGCAAACAACGGTCAGGATCCGGTGACACCGGAGCAGCTTTTCCCCTATCTTCCTTCAGCCGCTGATCAGGCAAAACTGAAAGAATCCTGGGCCGCAATTAACGGCAATAAATTCCCGGCATTTCCTCCGCCTTAATTGGCCAACGGATATGCTATCGCGTGAGTTTGCGATATTTGATGCGGTGCGGCTGGTCGGCTTCCTTGCCTTTGCGTTTCCGATAATCTTCGAGGTAACCCGAATAATTGCCGGCGTACCAGTGCACGTAGCTGTCGCCTTCGAACGCCATGATATGCGTCGCCACGCGATCGAGAAACCAGCGATCGTGCGAAATGATCACGGCACAACCGGCAAACGTCTCCAGCGCTTCCTCAAGCGCGCGAATCGAATTCACGTCGAGATCGTTGGTCGGCTCGTCGAGCAGAAGCAGATTGGCGCCACTCTTCAACACGCGCGCCAGCAGCACGCGATTGCGTTCACCGCCGGAAAGAATGCCCACTTTTTTTTGCTGGTCGGCGCCGGTGAAACCGAACTGGGCGCAGTACGCGCGGCTGTTCACCGAACGGTTGCCGAGTGTCATCACTTCCTGACTGTCGCTGATCACTTCCCAAATCGTCTTGTTTCCCTCGAGCGAATCGCGCGATTGCTCGACGTAAGCCGACTTCACCGTATCGCCGACCTTGAAAGCTCCGGCGTCTGGTTTCTCGAGATTCGTGATGAGTTTGAAAAGCGTGGTCTTTCCGGCGCCGTTCGGTCCGATGATACCGACGATGCCGCCCGGTGGCAGCGAAAAATTCAGTTTATCGAAAAGCAATTTTTCGCCGTAAGCCTTGGCGACACCCTGCGCTTCGACGACGACCGAACCGAGGCGCGGTCCGGGGGGGATAATGATTTCGAAAAGTTTTTCCTGCTCGGCGACGTCCTGCTTGAGCATCGACTCGTAGGCATTGATGCGCGCCTGGCCTTTTGATTGGCGGGCCTTGGCGGATTGGCGAATCCACGCGAGTTCGCGCGCCATCGCCTTCTGTCGTTTGCTCTCGGTGCGTTCGGCGACTTGGGCGACGGCCTGTTTTTGCTCAAGCCACGACGAGTAATTCCCTTTCCACGGCAGTCCGTGACCGTGATCGAGTTCGAGAATCCAACCCGCCACGTTATCGAGAAAGTAACGATCATGCGTTACGGCAATTACTGTGCCTTCGTAACGCGACAAATGCTGCTCGAGCCAATGCACACTGTCCGCGTCGAGGTGATTGGTCGGCTCATCGAGCAATAGAATCGCAGGTTTTTGCAGCAACAGGCGCGCGAGAGCCACACGACGGCGCTCACCGCCGGAAAGATTGTCGACAATTGCATCGCCCGCCGGGCAACGCAGGGCGTCCATCGCCTGCTCCACCATCGGCGCCACGTCCCACGCGCCGAGCCGGTCGATTTCCTCCTGAAGCTTGGCCTGTTTGTCGGAAATGGCATCGCGCGCCTTGTCGTCTTCGGCGGTCCCGAGTTCATCCCAGCTCGCGTCATAGGCGGCGGTCAAGTCCGTGAGATGCTTTACGCCTTCCTCAACGCAGGCGCGAACGGTCGCTCCCGGCGTGAGCGCAGGTTCCTGGGGGAGAAAGCCAACGGAATACCCCGGTTCAAAGTGGATTCGCCCGTCGATCTCCTTGTCGATCCCCGCAAGGATGCGCATCAAGGACGATTTGCCAGAGCCATTGAGACCCAGGACGCCGATCTTCGCGCCGTAGTAAAACGACAGCGAGATGTCGCGGAGGATTTCCTTGCGCTCGATTTTCTTCGAGACGCCGATCATGGAGAAAATGATCTTGGGAGCTTCGGTCTGGGCCATGAGGCGCTACGCAAAGGATTGCCCAGCCAGAGGCAAACGTGAACTTGAAATCACGGAAGCGCACCCGTCAGGAACCCAAGACGATCAGAAAGTGTTTTCAAACCCCTGCAGTCCGCAATTTCTGTCATTCTGAGACTCCCAGTAATTCGCTACGCGATTTGCGTGGTGACGGGAATGAACATAGCTGCAACTGCCATTGTAAGAGTAAAGCGCGGTGGGCGTCGGTCTCCGCACCGACGCTGATCGTCGATGTGGAAATCGACGACCACCTACCTCAAATGTTCATCAGCAGCATCGCGAAGAATCCATGGCCTCGACCGCGATATCACCTGCGCACATATGGATTCTTCGCGATGCTCAGAATGACAAACTAGGTTTGAAAACATTCCCTGGTCACTCGATTCCATCCTGACCCAAGCTTCTTCACAATGGACGCCGGTCCGTCTCAACCGGGATCCGCGTGGCTTCGACATCGATCACATCGCCCGCCCCCGTCGTCGATTCACGATGGTTTTTTTCCGGCCGGACAATCGGGGCGACTCTCGCCTTACCCCGAAGAAGCTGGACCGCGTAAGCTGCCAGGCCCGTAAGCATCACGACGCCGGCCATGAAAATGCCCGCCACCAAAACAGCTAAAGCCACCAAACCGGCGAAAATTACACGAAGAATGCGCATACCCCATAGACTCGCGAGCACCCTCGTAAGTTGCATTAGAAATTCGGTGCAATATCCCACCCCCCTTGCCACGCCTCCAAGTTGACGGTTTCTTCCCCTACTTCCGGTTCCAACCTCGACAGGCATAAATTGATGCGCTGAAATTCCCGTCGCCACACCTATCCTCATGAAAAAATATCTGGTTGAGTTCATTGGTACGTTTTTCCTCGTTTTTACCGTCGGCATGGCCGTCCGCAGCGGCGCCGCACTCGCGCCGATTGCGATCGGTGCTTCGCTGATGGTCATGATTTTCGCCGGGGGCCACGTCTCCGGCGCGCATTTCAACCCCGCCGTAACCCTCGCGGTATTCATTCGCGGGAAATGCGAGGGGAAGGACGTCATTCCTTATTGGATCGCGCAATTTCTCGCCGGCCTCGTCGCCGCGCTGATCGTCACCTTTCTTTTCGCCGGTAAACCCGAGAGTCCCGCACTGCACGGCACGGTGCCGTCGATCATCGTGGAATTCCTCTTCACGTTCGCGCTCGCCTGGGTCGTGTTGAATACTGCGACCCACAAGGGCACCGCCGGAAATTCCTTCTATGGGGCCGCGATCGGCATGACGGTGATGACGGGCGCAGTTGCGGTCGGCGGCGTTTCCGGCGGCGCATTTAATCCCGCTGTCGGACTGGGTGTGTTCACCATGGGTCTCGAGTCGGCCAAGCAGTTTGGAATTTATCTCGGCTCCGATCTCCTTGGCGGTGCAGCAGCCGCGCTGACGTTTAAAGTGGTGCATGGCCGCGATTAAAAACAGACTCGATTCTTGCTTTCCGCCAATGGGCGGAAAGCATTTTCACCGATACAATCCGGCATGAATAACGAAATCCTGTGGCTGGTCCGCTTGGGGCGGGATCAAAAATTGTTCACCCGCGACCAAGCCCTCGCCGTTTTCCGCGCTGCCGGGCCGGGAGCCGAGTTGATGGACTTCGCGCAAAGGCTAATCGACGAGAGCATCGTTCACGATGTCGCATCGCTCGAAAGCCTCGCCGGTCTCGCAATGTCGAAAGCGCAGCTTGGTCCTCCGCCCGGCAATCCGCTTTTGGATGAAGATATCGTTGCGGCCCGACCCGCTGCGGCCAGCTCCGCAGCCGTGGCAGGAAGTGTTACACGCACCGTCGCCGCCGGCGTCCCGCAGTTTCCCTTCGATAAAATTTCCGCCATGGAGGACGCGCCGCTCGCGATCGCCATGCGAAAACTCCTGATCTCAACTGGAGAATTTGGCGCCAGCGATCTGCACCTTTCCGCCGGTTCCTCTCCTTTCGTCCGCAAACATCGGATGCTGATTCCGCTCACCACCCACGTCCTCACGGAAAAGGAATCATTGCGGATGAACACGGCGCTGCTCGCGGCACATCAAAGGGATATTTTTCTCGAGCGTCGCGACTACGATTTCGCGTTGGCACTCGATGCGGACCATCGCTACCGCGTCAACCTGATGTTTCACAAATCCGGCCCGGCAGGTTCTTATCGGATGGTGCCGGCAACGATGCCGAAGCTCGACGAACTTGGCCTGCGTAATCTCGAGACGATTCGAAAATTGCTCACCTACCACAACGGCCTGATTCTTGTCACCGGGCCAGTAGGCGCCGGCAAGACCACCACGCTCGCAGCCCTCGTGTCGGAACTGAACGAAAAGCGCGAAGACCATATCATCACCGTGGAAGATCCCATCGAAGTGGTGCAGGCGCCGAAAGGCTGCAACGTCACCCAACGCGAAGTCGGGCCGCACACGAAGTCGTTCTTCACCGCGCTGAAAGGTGCGTTGCGCGAAGACCCGGATGTGATCGTTATCGGCGAGTTGCGCGATCTGGAAACGATCGAAATGGCTATCAGCGCATCGGAAACCGGCCACCTGGTCATCGGCACGATGCACACGAGCGATGCCTCCACCACGCTGAACCGCCTGCTCGATGTTTTCCCGCCGGCCCAGCAGACGCAGATTCGCGCCAGCGTCGCTGAAAGTTTGCGCGGGATCATTTGCCAACGGTTGCTGCCGGGCACGAATGGCGGCCTGGTCCCGGCGTGCGAAATCCTCATCGCCAACACGGCAATCCAGGCGCTCATCCGCGAAGGCAAAACGCAGGGCTTGCGCAACGTGATGGAAACGGGCGTCAAGGAAGGCATGTGCGTAATGGAAAATGTCGTTCTGGAACTTTATCAGCAGAAGAAAATTTCAAAGGACACCGCGATGCTGAACACGACCACACGCAACGTCCGTGCAAAAATCGTCTGAGAAAATGCCTCGTTCCATCAAAATCCCTTACCGCAACCACAGTCCGTATGGTTGGTGGATTGCAAGTTACATTGAGAGGTTCGAATGGAAATCAGAGGACCGAAAAAATACAAAGCGCCGGTGCCTAGCCTACGAAAATACCGTTTTGATAAAAGCTCCCAACCGAGAGGTTGCCTTCAAAAAGGCCCAGGGAATCCAAAACGACTATTCACGGAAATGGAGTCTCTACGGCGATCCACCCGGACGTCCTGGTCGCTGGGTCTTTGAAGGCTTGACCAGCCTATTGGCCGTGCATGAAGAGATTGAAGATGGGGCGGAAATTCTTTGGAGAGTTCATTCCAACCGTTCGGTCAACGCGATGCTCGCGCGCGTAAAGAATAAAGCAGAGCTTGAAACATTTATAGACTAACCCATGGCTGCCATTGATGCTCTTCTTCGCACGATGCTCGACAAGGGCGGGTCCGACTTGCACCTCACGGTCGGACTGCCCCCAAAATCCCGCATCTCGGGTTCGCTTCAGCTGATCGGTGACAAGGCGATCGACGCGAAACAAATGGAGGCTTACCTCAAGGAAATCTGCCCGGAGAAACGCTGGCATGACTTCCTCGAGCGCAAGGATCTCGATCTCGCCCACGAAGTCACGGGGCTCGCCCGTTTTCGCGCCAATTTCCTTTACAATCATTGGGGTCAGGCGGCAGTGCTTCGACAGATTCCGGCCAAGATCCTTTCGTTCGACGACCTGAAATTGCCGGAAGCACTCAAAAAACTTTGCCATCTGGATCAAGGACTCGTGGTCGTGACGGGACCGACCGGCTCCGGCAAATCGACGACGCTCGCGGCGATGATCGATTATATTAACACGAATCTCGCGCGGCACATCATCACGATCGAAGACCCGATCGAGTTCGTCCATACGTGCAAAAAATCCGTCATCGTTCACCGCGAGGTGGGTGAACACACGCAGACGTTTGGTGCGGCGCTCAAAGGTGCGATGCGGCACGATCCCGACATCGTACTGCTCGGTGAAATGCGCGAAATGGAAACCATCAAGCTCGCCCTTTCCTGCGCATCGATGGGCATGCTCGTCTTCGGCACGCTTCACACCAACAACGCGCCGAAGACGGTCGACCGCATCATCAACACTTTTCCGGCAGAAGAACAAAATCAGGTGCGCGTAATGCTCGCCGGCTGTCTGGCTGGCGTGGTTGCCCAACTTCTTTGCAAGCGCATCCCTAAGGGCCGATGTGCCGTGCACGAAATCCTGCTACAGCACGAAGCGCTGCCAAATACCATTCGTACGGGCCAAATCGCCAACATTCGCGCCATCATCGAGAGCGGATCGGCGGAAGGCATGATCACGATGGACAACAGCCTGATGGCGAAAGTCCGCGACGGCACGATCGAAGCCAAGGAAGCGTACATGAAAGGGGCCAATAAAGCGCTCTTCGCACCACTCTTAAAACCCGGCGATCTCGACGGCGGGCATTGAGTGCCCGCGCAGCCACGCCGGGCGAACGTTCAGCTGGCCTGCAGAACGCGATCCCGCGCAATTCTGCTTTGCTGAGCAGGACTAAACGTACAAACTAGCATGAAATATCCGGGCGAAGCGCCTGTGGTACTTTCACTCTCATGCGTACGTTCCGATCTGTCTTTCCGTTCATCTTTATCGCGGCATTTGGGTTGGCCGGCTGCGCGGCGCCGACAAATCCAGAACCAAAAGCAGCCGCGAGTCCCTCCAGCAGTAGAGCGGCCACGCCCGCCTCCAATGAACAGAACAACGGCATGCCTTTCCCGAAACTGGAAAAAGGCATGACGGCAGAAACCATTCGAAAACTTCTGGGCGAACCAAAGGAAATTCAACCGACGCCTTCCCCCGAGGGAAAAGCGGAAATCTGGGTTTATTATTTCGAGAAAGATCTCGGCATGGTCCAAGTGGCAGCGGGGACCCGCCCGGTCCAAGTGATGTCCACCGTCTCCACCGCTTCTGGTACGGTGACTGTACAGGAACCCGTGTATACCATGGCCGCCAAAAAAGCAGAAATAACCTTAAGCCTGCTGATGTTTAACGGACAGCTCGAAGTCCAGAAAGCGAAGGTCGAAGAGACGATCCAACATGGTTCGTGAGAGCACGGAACAGGCAGGCCATCAGTCAGCATGTTTTGAGAGTGATCCTAAAGTGGGCGTCCGTTTCCGCACCGACGACTCACTCACAGACAGCAGGCCGGAGGCCCGCTGCTACTTTCGGAAAAATTCTGGTCGATGTCTTGGAAAGCGGAAACCTGGCTATGTTTTCAGCGATGCACGCGTCATGGCCTCGATGAGCGCTACAGCCATCTGATTACAGGGAGTCGCGATGCCATGTTTTTTTCCGAGACGCACAATCACGCCGTTGCGGGCGTCGATCTCTGTCACGCGACCCGCCTGACGATCAGCGTGGAGTGAATTCACCGAGTCCGGCGGAGCGTTGCGATACCCCTGAAGCACGGCCTCGACATGCGAGTCATCGATCACCGCGCCCTCGGCCCGGCCGACCGCCATGCATTCGCGGACCAGTTGGCGGGAAAGTTCGCCGATCTGTTCATCGCGCATCACCCCTGCCGGCTGCAACACGAGGCCGGAGATCACTCCCGCCGCGTTCACGCACAACTTTCGCCACACGGCGCTTTTCAAATCCGCGGTCAGCGAAAGGTCCACGGGGGTTCCGGCAAACAATGCCTGGAATTCGCGCCCTTGCGCGTCGTCCTGCACGATCATTTTCGCGATGCCGCGCTGGCGAATATGCGTGGGAGTGACGCGCTCCGCGGGACAATCCACCATCACCGGCACCAATTGAGACGCCGGCAAATAGGGAGTGAACCGTTCGCGGTGCTCCACGCCATTTTGCAGAATCGCAACCGGCGCTCCTTTGGCCGCGAGTCCTTTCAGCCACACGGCGGCGCCCGCTGAATCGTACGCCTTCGTCGCGACGAGCACCCAATCGACCGGTGTCGCCTGTTCGGGCGATGTCAGCACGGTAGGCGCGGCGGTGATTTCACCGTGAGGTGTCTCCACGCGCAATTCGCCGAGCGGACGACGGGCGCACAAAATCACCTCGTGCCGCCCGGTTTTCCCCAACCACGCGGCGATCACGCCGCCCACTGCGCCAGGACCGACGATTGCAATACGTGCCATGTCCGGGAGTTTGAAACCGCGCCACAAAATGCGTCGAGTAAATACCCACGGAGTGTTTCTTTTCCTTTAATTCCTTCGCGAGACATAATCATTCATCATGCGGCAGCTAAAATCGTCGATGTGCCCCTCGACGGGCTCGGGGTCCTGACGTTCTCGAACGGAGAAATCGACGACCACCATTTTGAAATCCAGAATTAGTCTCGCAAAGGATTTGAAGGGAACGAAGGAAACCGCAGAGGTTGGGCACTTGAAAGGCCGCCAATGCATGCGTGCGTCATCACTTCCTAATGTAGGAGCGGCTTTATGCCGCGATACGAAGGTGGCAACGCGCGCGAATCGCGGCGTAAAGCCGCTCCTACAGCAAACCAAGCCTAAGACCGTTCGACGAGCTCAGGGTCTATGACCGTTCGGACTGACTCACTGCCTACGACAAGCGTCGGAGCATCGAACTCATTGCGAATGAAAAAGGCCTGCCGGCAAAACTGCCGGCAGGCCGAAATGATCACACGTTACGCTTTCCGGTATCGATCAGTGCCAGTAACCGTTGATGTAAACGTATCCGCGTCCACGCCGTTGCCAGTGAGCGGCGACGTAGCGGTGATACTGGGGTGGCGGCACTTCCCAGTGCCCAGCCACCCAGGCATAACGGCCACGGCCCTGATAAAGCCAGAAACCTTCGACCCAGACTGCGTCGGGTTGGGATCGCTCATAAACTACTTCGCGCTGGGGCGGCGGTGGTGGTGGCGGACTTTCGACTACTTCCTGCGTCGTCGCAGCGGCTTCGGATCCGTAAATAGTTCCGCGTTCGTGGTCGGCTTGATTACCCATCGTCCCGCCCGCAATCGCACCGACCGCACCGCCGATGAGGGCTCCGTTCAATCCGTTGCCGTGACCGCTGTTATTCCCGATCATTGCGCCGGCAATTGCACCGAGCGCGCCCCCAGCCACCGCACCTTGCTGGGTATTGGGTCCCGTGCCGACACAACCGGCACAGAGGAAAATTGACGCGAGCAAAGGCCCGACACTTTGGATTTTCGTTTTCATGGTGAAATTGGAATGAACTTTAAATCGTCATCTCCTATGACGCGACAAACCGGGTTAGGTTTTCACGGCGAGATCAGAAACTACGTTGTGCACTCCGGTAGTTTGTAGGGCGAGGGACACTGCCTGGCCAATTTGCGCGGGGGAATCGACCTTGCCCGTCAATTTGACTGCGCCGTCATGGCATTCGACGCCAATGTCGAAGACCGAAAGATTTTTCTCCACAACGAGCTTTCCCTTGATGACGGTCACAATACGGGCGTCGTCCATGCGTTCACCGACTGAAATAGCCCGCGATCGAACCACCTGGCCGGTTTTGCCGAGCTCATCCTTAATATTTTCCGGAGTAAGCCGCCATTCCTCGGCTTGGGCGACGACGGCATCCTTGGTTGAAATCGCCGCTTCCTTCGTACGCTCAGCGAGTGCGGTCGCGCGTTCGGCGATCGTGGGTTTCTGGCTGCGTTGATAGTACTGCCAGCCAAAGGCTCCTGCGACGACTCCAAGCACGAGAACGACAAATAAGGTTTTCATAGGCTATAACCTGAGGACATCGCCCGGGCTCAAAGGTTCACCCGTTGCGGATAAGCTTCAGGGACTTCGCGTAACTACCGCCGGTAAAACGGGTCTATAGCAATTTACACCCCATGTCCTCTCCACAAAAGCCGACCCGCCGGCCGCGACTAACCCCTCATTTTAAGGTCCGCCATACGGGCGAGTATTTTCTCCGGGGAATCCTGGTGGTAGCCCCAATCGTCATTACGCTCAGCTTCGTCTATTGGGTTTTCAACAAGCTCGATGGACTGCTGCATCCGTATGTGCTGGCACCTGGATTGGGTTTCCTGGTGCTGCTTCTATTCGTTCTATTGATCGGATGGATGAGCACCTTTTACATCGTCAAGCGGACCTTTCGATTGGTCAGTCAAGGCATAGAGTACACGCCGGGGATCAGTTTCATTTACACTTCGGTGCGGGATTTTTTCGAAGCGTTCGTCGGCAACAAGCGGAGGTTTACTCACGCGGTGATGGTAAGTGTCACTGCGGAGGACGTCTGGCAGGTGGGTTTCCTGACCGACGAGAAGCTTAGTATCTTCAACCTCGAAGATATCTATGTGTCGGTGTATGTGCCTCAGGCCTACAACGTCGCCGGACAACTCTTTATTGTAAAACGCGACCGAGTCCGGCCGATCGAGAACATCGCCTCCGCCGATGTGATGAAATATGCCGTCACCGGCGGCGCGGTGGAAATCACCGAAAAATAGATTCGCTAGGAACCGGCAAAAAGGCCCACGGTCTTATGTTCCCATGCCGGCTCCCACGCACTCTTTCCCTTTCGTGTCGCGAGTATTGTTGATGAGCCTCGTGCTCATTTTCGGAGCCGTGCTGCGTGCGGAGAATAGTCAGGGCGGATTCACCGCAACGCTGTCGACTGAGCAGAAAAATGCCGCCGGACTCACCACGTTGACTCCGGAAGAACGCGACGCGCTGGATCAGTTGGTGAAAGCGGAAGTCGCCCAGGCGCGCGGCGACGGCAACACCGAGTTTGAAGGCACCTTTGCCGCGCGGCACACGAATGAAGAATTGCAACGCGCCGGACTTAACCGGCTGACGCCCGAACAATTAAAAAAGCTCAACGCGCTAATCGCAAATGCAGTAGCGGCGAGTCCCAAGCCACGGGAACGGCCACGACTGAGAGATACCGATGTGTTCAACCCCCAATCGAAACCTCAAGTACACGGGGAAGTAACTCTGACGTACGGACGCACCAGCGGCGGCGGAGATTTTCGCGGAGCGTCGATGTGGGTGGACTATTTCGATCCGAAGACAGGAATTTCGCTGGGCGTCGGCATCAGTCGTTTCAGCGGCAGCGGACTTTGGGGTTTTTGCCCAAGCTATTACGACTTCGGCCCGGGGTATGGCTACGACGATGGATTCGGTTATTATGGCTATGGAGCTTATGGTTCATCGTTCAGTCGCATGGGACGCACGGGAATTCTCGACCCATACAGCAGATGGGATGACTGGCGGGGCGCGCCGACTTTGTCAGCGTACTATCGCGATTTTCGTCGCAACTGAATCGCCACTCGCGCGGAAAGGTAGGGCGGATTATCCCTAATCCGCCGGGCTGTGGTCACGACTCGATCTCGGCGGATTAAGGATAATCCGCCCTACCTCATGCCCTTCACGTACCAGGCTGAATATACGGAACGGATTCGAAAAGTTCGCGCTCGGCGCCGCGCGGATCGTTTTCCTTTCGCAGAGGAAAATCAAAAATCATCGAAGGACGCTTGTGCAGTTCGAAACTCGGCCACGGCGGAAGGCCAGGCGCATTGGGATCACCAGTGCGGGCGAATCCCACCAGCGCCTCGCTCATCGCGGCGGCCAGCGTCTTTGCACCGGGCGCACCGGCCGTGTACGGACTGGCTGCAATGTTATCGAACACGAGTGGAATATCGATGGTGTGAGGTGCGCCCCATTTTCTGCCGTCGAGCGGCGAGCGCCAGTTCACGTAATAAACATAAGTCGGCGATCCACCTTGCGCGGCACGAACCTGCGATTCCAACACAAAGCCTTTCCAAGAACGCGCCGCCGTGGTCGCAGCAAAAAACACCTCACTCGGCGTGTAGTCCGGATAAAGCCTTCGATAGGCCGTCACAATCTCCGCCGGCTTTAGCTCGCCGATGAATTTCTGCACGTGCTGCGCGATCTTTCCCGGCACGGTTTCCCACGTGAGTTGAAATGCTTCAGGATCACCGGGACCAATCAGGCTCGTGGTCTCATCATGCGCGTTCCCCATCACCATGGGAATTCCCACCGACAAGGGAGACGCGTCCGGTGAAAACGGATCGCGCGGCAATGCGCCACCGTCAACGACCGGTGCCCAGTTGCCACCCACGGAACGCATCGCTTCCATCAAACGCTCCATCGGCATGGTTTTCAGTTCGTCCAAATGATCCGGAGTGACACCAAGATTTTTCAGCACTTCGCGTGCGGTTTCGGTCGCGTGTTCCTTGGTGCGGCCGGTGAGTTGTTGCCCGCTCATCGTCCACACCCGGTGAAACAGCCCTTTCGCCGCGGGCATCGCCATCAGCGTCGCGCACTTCGCCCCTCCACCTGACTGGCCGAAAATAGTCACGCACGCGAGATCGCCGCCAAATTCCGCGATGTTGTCGTGCACCCAGCGGAGCGCCAGAATGAGGTCGAGCTGACCGACGTTGCCCGAGTCGGCGTATTCGGGCCCGCCCAATTGCCCGAGATAAAGATAACCAAAACCATTGAGCCGGTGATTCACGGTCACGACTACCACATCGCCGCGCCGGCAAAGTTGCGCTCCGTCGTAGAGATCGTCGTTCACCGATCCATTGTTGTACGCTCCTCCGTGAAAATAAACCAACACCGGTCGGGCATGCCGATCGTACACCGCCGGGGTCCAAACATTTAACTTCAGGCAATCCTCGCTCATCACCGGCGGCGGAGCTGAATGATTCCCTTCACCCTGAGGAGCGGCGGGGCCGAACTCCCGCGCGTCGCGAACGTCAGTCCATGGAGCGGGCGGCACCGACGGCTGGAAACGGTGCCCGGCGGTGTCCTCGCCATATGGGATTCCTTTGAAAACGCAGATGTCCTTGTCGCGATAACCACGGACCTTGCCCGTCTTCGTACGTGCGATCGGTGCATCGTACGGGGAAACTTCCGCGGGAGCGGCGCGACATTCCGTGGAAATCAGGGAAACAACAACAACGAGTAAATAGGAGGATAACAGCCGGGGAAACACGCTACAACGCTAGTCATCGAATGATTCCGGTCTAGTCGAATGACACGAAGCCGGTGAAATTCCATTGAGCTGTGACCGGCTCACGATTTGGTAGGGATCCAGCATGACTTCCCCTTTTCAACGCAAAAAAATCCGCTGGGGAGTGCTGGGGTACGCCCGCATCGCCAGCGAGAGCGTCATTCCCGCGCTCTTGCGCGCCGACAATTCCGAACTCCACGCGCTGGCGTCGCGCGATCAGGAAAAACTCGCCGTGGCGCGGACGCGTTACAGCATTCCCACCACATATGTCGGGTACGAGGCACTGTTGTGCGATCCCGAAATCGACGCGGTGTATATTCCGCTGCCGAACAACCAGCACCGCGAATGGACGATTCGCGCGGCGGAACACGGCAAACACGTTCTCTGCGAAAAACCGCTCGGGCTGAACGCTGCCGAGGTGCGCGACATGATCGCCGCCTGCTCGACGAACAAGGTCACCTTGATGGAAGCGTTCATGTATCGTTACACGGATCGCATCGCAAAAGTGCGCGGGGTGTTGCGGAGCGGCGCGCTCGGCGAAATCAAATTTGTCGAAGCAACATTTCGCTATCCGCTAGATCGTCCTGAATCGATCAAATGGAACCCATCGCTCGGCGGCGGTTCGGCTTACGATGTTGCGTGCTACCCGATCAATCTGATTGGCCTCATCGCCGACACGTGCGCAGGAAAGCCAGGGAGTGGTGAAATTCACCCTGAGTCCGTTTCTGCCGAATGCGTGCGCGCCGGGGGAATCGATGTGATTTTTTCGGGACTAATGAAATATTCGTCAGGCTTGCTCGCGGCCGTCCACAGCGGCTTCAACGCGCAGAAACACGTCATGGCGCAGATCGTGGGCACGAAGGGAATTCTGGATATCCCCGAAACCTACTTCGATCTCGCAGGTTCGCTCACCCTTTCATTCGGGGAAGAGCGACAGGAAATTCCCGTGACCAAAAGCGATCGCTATCGCCATGAGATCGAGGATTTCGCCGATGCAATTCTCCAAGGGCGGCCACCGGCATGCGGCCTCGCGGAAACGTTGCGCAACGCCGAGGTGCTCGACCGACTCTTCGCTGCGGCGGCAAAATAACACCACCGCAGCGATGGTCGAACATCGCCAGCCAATTATTTCTTCCACGGCGGAGTCACGACCTCGTAGCCCGAGGGCGTTTTGTGGAAATAGACTTCGTCGCTCTCAAAATATTCCTCGTTCTGATACCAGACGCTGCGTGCGTCAGCCGGAAGATCACGTGTCACCGCGCCGAGTGGAGCGGCGACCCAGACCATGCCGTCGGGCGTCTTGGTGAAGAACTGACCGTCCTTAAATAGATACTCCTGTTTTCCGACCCAGACCGACTGATAGTCTTCCGCGGGCCGCGGCGGAGGCATCGGTTGCGCGGTCGGAGCGTCCACGACCACATAACCGTCACGCACCGGTTGATAGTACACATCGCCGTAACGATAGTAGACGCTCGAGCCGACGTAGATCCGGGTATAGTGAGGCGGCAAAGTGCGGATCACCGCCCCCCGGGGCGCGTGCACAACGACGTAGCCACGAGGCCCACGTTGGTAAAAAACACCGCGATTGGTATAATAATGATCACGCCCGACGTGAACTTCCGCGTAACCCCGCGGCAATTCGGCGCCTATGGCAACTCCCACTCGCACGTCCGCTCGCGCGGCCGGCGCCGTCGTTAATGTTCCAGTAAGCGTCAGCAAAAGCACACTGGTCGGAATCATACGGTTACGAAACACAATCATTCGGGAATTCGCGTTCATGGAGGGTTTGACGCGCGAACTTCCAACGGGTTTCAGGACGAAAAAATTTCCAAATAAATGGAACCCGCAGAAAACCATTCCTCGGTACGAGAACTTTTCCACCGCGAAAAAAGATGAATTCTAATTGTCGCGTCACAACGTCCGCGCAATGTATGGCACCCACATGACGATTGATTCCGCCGACCTGCTTGACCGCTTTCTCCGTTATGTGCGGATCGATACGCGCAGCGACGAGAATTCACCGTCGACGCCAAGCACCGCGGGACAATGGGAACTGCTGCGCCTGCTCGACAAGGAGCTGCGCGATCTCGGTCTCAGCGACGTCGAGTTGATGGATCACGGCTACGTTCTGGCCACCCTGCCCGCGACGTCGAAAAAAAACGTGCCGGTGATTGCATGGTTTGCACACGTGGACACTGCGACCAATCTGCCCGGCGCGGCGAAGCCCATCGTTCATCGGAACTACGACGGGCGACCAATCGTTTTGCCGGATGATCCGGCGCAAAAATTGAGTGTCGAAACGACGCCGCTGCTACGGCAGGCGATCGGACACGACATCATCACCGCGAGCGGCACCACGTTGCTTGGTTCCGATGATAAATCCGGCGTGGCCACGATCATGACGACGGTGCGGCATTTGCTGTTGCATCCGGAAATCGTCCACGGCCCAATTCGAATTTGTTTCAATCCCGACGAGGAAATCGCCCGCGGAATGAACAAACTCGAACTCGCGCAAGTCGGAGCGCAGTGTGGTTACACGCTCGATGGCTCGGCGCCGGGGGAAATCGATTTCGAAACCTTCAGTGCAGATGCCGCGATTCTCGAGATCGAAGGCGTCGCTTCGCATCCGGGCTGGGCACGCGATATCATGGTGAATGCGCTGCGAATCGCGGGCCGTTTCCTCGGCAACCTGTCCATGGAGCTATCACCTGAACGAACCAGCGGCAGGGAAGGATTTATCCATCCAGTGGAATGCACAGGCTCGGCGGAACACGCCCGCGTCAAAATGATTTTGCGCGCGTTCGAACTGGCTGATCTCGCGACGCAGCGGCAGCTGCTGGAAAAAATCGTGCAGGAGCTGCGAGTCGCCGAGCCGCGGGCTAATATTGAACTCATCTTCAGCGAACAATACCGGAACATGCGCTACTGGCTGGAGCAAGACATGCGGCCGGTTGAGTTCGCCCGCGAGGCGATGCGGCGTGCGGGCCTGATTCCACGATCCCAGGCGATTCGCGGCGGCACCGATGGATCGACACTCACCCAGCGCGGCCTGCCGACCCCCAATATTTTCTGCGGGATGAACGAAGTCCACAGCCAGCGCGAATGGGTCAGTTTGCAGGACATGTCGAAAGCGGTTGAAACCCTCGTTCACCTCGCGCAAGTCTGGCACGAACACTCTCCATGAAACACCTCCTCTTTCGCGCCTGCGCGATTTTCGGTCTCACGCTTGTCCTGAGCGGATGCGCTTCCTACTCTTCGCAGATCGAACACGGTCGCAGCCTGAAAAAAATCCAGCGCTTTTTTGTCGTGAGCAATTTGAATGACAATCATGGCATCGACAAGTTGATCGCTGAAGTCCTCAGGGCGAGAGGTCGCGAAGCTGACTCGGGCCCGCTCACCATGATGCCGGACGACACCCAGGCGATCGTGACGTTCAACGACCACTGGACCTGGGATTTCGGCGACCACCTGACCTTCCTGCAAATCGCGGTACGCGATACCAAGTCCGAGCAGTCGTTTGCAACGGCTACGTTCGGCGCAAAAATTCCGTTACACGAAGCGGCCTCGGACACCATCACCCGCGTGGTCGACCAACTGCTCGACAAAAAATAATTTCCCGCGTCGCGACTGAAACCAAGTCACGCAAAAACCGCGGCGCGTTCAGCTGCGTTCAATTCGCGCCACTTCCCTTTCGTGAGGCCGCCCAATTCAAATTTTCCAATTCGCACCCGGAGGAGCCGCAACGTCGGATGACCGATCGCCGCCGTCATGCGCCGTACCTGGCGGTTTTTTCCCTCGGTTAATACCAGCGACAGCCAGCAGTCCGGGACATTTTTCCGGAAACGGATCGGCGGCACACGCGGCGGAATGACGGGAGCGGGATCCAGGCGACGCACCACACCCGGTCGCGTCGTGTAGTCATCGAGCGAAATTCCCTTCGCCAATCGCTGCAGAGATGTTGCGTCCGGAATTCGCTCCACCTGCGCCCAATACTCGCGCTGATGTCCTGCTGCGGGATCCAACAATCGCGAATTCAGGCCTGATTCATCCGACAACAACAGCAGTCCTTCCGAGTCTGCGTCGAGGCGGCCGAGTGCATAGACTTTTGGCGGGAGCCCTAAATCCGCCAACGTTCGCCAGCGTGAACCCGGCTCGGGGGTGAACTGGGAGAGGACACCGTAAGGTTTATGCAGCGCGATCAACACGCCACCGGTGTGGACGGTGTGCGCCGTGGCTGCAATTCGACGTTTCGGAAAATGCCGGCCACCAATCATCAATTGTAGGGCTGGCCCTTGTGGCCATGCCTCTTCGCTGACGAGGGACGGCGTGGCCACGAGGGCCAGCCCTACGACTGACTGGCGATTCGTTCCCGTGAACGAATTCGCAGCTCGACGCACGGCCGCGAGTTACGGTCATGCACAAAACGAACAATCGTAGCTTGTCACGGAGACAGCCGGTCCGCATTTCTGTTAGCTCCTCTTTTCTTCCGGCCGTTTCCGTTCAGCCCGACATGCCAACCCTTCAGAGTATTCCCGAAAGTCTTCTCTCGCTGCCGAAGCGCACCGACGAATTACGGCAATTGCTGATCAAGTGGTGCAATCAGAATTCGGGGAGCGACAATCAAGCGGGGCTCGCCGGGATGCTGGAAATACTCTCGAGCGATTTCTCCCGATTGCCGAATGCGAAACTGGAGCGCGTTATTTTGCCCGGCACCACAAATAAGGCGTTGCGCATAAAAGTCCGTCCGACGGCGGCACTGCAGATTTTCATCAGCGGACACTACGACACGGTGTATGGCGCCACACATCCTTTCCAGAGATGCGAATTGCTCGCGCCCGATACCCTGCGCGGTCCTGGCACCGCCGATATGAAGGGAGGATTGGTTGTGATGCTGGCGGCGCTGCAAGCATTCGAAAAAACACCGCATGCCGCCAAAATCGGTTATGAAATCCTGCTCGGGCCCGATGAGGAGACTGGTTCGCAGGACACAACGATGTTATTGGAAGAAACCGCTCGTCGTCACCGTTTCGGTCTCGTTTTCGAGCCAGCGCGGGCCAACGGCGATTTGGTGAAATCGCGCAAAGGCACGGGGATTTTCACGCTCACGTGTCATGGGCGTGCCGCGCATGCGGGACGCGCTGCCACCGCCGGCCGCAATGCCATTCTCGCTCTCTGCGAACTCCTACCGCAAGTCGCCGCGCTGGGGCTTGATCGTTCCATGCCGGGGTTGATGGTAAATATCGGTAGTATTAAAGGCGGGGGCGCGGCAAATATTGTACCGGACTTTGCCGAGGCCGTCATCAATGCGCGAGTCACCAACGCAGGCGACGACGTGGTATTTTTACGACGGCTCCACGATATTTGCGCGCCATTGCACGCGCGTGAAGGCTACCGGTTGGAAATTGGCGGCGGTTTTAATCGTGCACCCAAAGTCGAGAGCCCATTTGAGGTGGCGTTGTTCGGTAACTGGCAGCGATGCGGCTCCGAATTTGGCCTCGCGCTCGACTGGCAGCATGTCGGCGGCGGGTCCGACGGCAACATCCTCGCATCAGCTGGTTTACCCAATCTCGATGGGCTCGGCTGTGTCGGCGACAACCTGCACAGTCCCGAAGAATTTTGTCATTTGCCCAGCCTGACCCAGCGCGCCCAGATAGCCGCGCTTTTTTTACATCGCGTGGCGGCGGGAGAAATCGCGTTGCCGGTCAGGCCTTAAACCATCCTCACGATTGCCAGGGCGAAGCCGTGCGCACCGATGATTGAAGCAGGAAAGAACGCCTCCTGCCCCCAATCAAGAGTATTGCGGAAGTTGATGTGAGGTCTCTCTCCGTTTGGCAGCAATCGTGCTGGGGACGCACCATCCACCGATGGCAAGTTACAGCTGTGAAACATCCCGTTTTTGGAGACAACTGCGGGGGCAGAAGGCTTGACTAAGCCAAATGCGAGGCGTTCGCTTCGCCATTCCCTTTCCAAGGGCCTACTTGGAAAACCAACACCAACTGCATTGCACCATGCAAAAATCGTTCCTTAGACTCTTAACGTACGTGGCGATCACCGCACTGATCGCCACTTTTAATACCCGGGCTCTCGCCCAAGTTACCACATCGGGTCTGACGGGCATCGTCCGCGGTGCCGATGGCAATCCGGTGAGCGGAGCAAAGGTCGTGGCAGTTTATACTCCGACCAATGCCACTTTCACGGACTTCACCAACAGCACAGGCCGGTACAGCTTTCGCGCATTGCCGGTCGGTGGCCCCTACACGGTCACGAGTTCTGCCGCCGGGTTTACGGACAACACCGTAAACTCACTCAACGGCGAAGAAATTACCACGCAACTGGGCAGCGATCTTGAAGTAAACCTCACGATCAAATCCGACGTTCTTCAATTGGAGAAGTTCGTCGCAAGCGGCACTCGAACGGAACTGGACTCCAAAGCACAGGGTGCATCCGCCCTGGTTACCCGCGAGCAGATCGAAGTTAAAGCCACCACGCAGCGCTCCTTTGCCGACTTGGTCAGCGCAACACCGCAAATCACCCTGCGTTCCCTGTCGGGCGATCGTGAGGAAGCGCAAATTACCGCGTTGGGACAAAACAATCGTTACAACTCGATCATGATCGATGGTAACCGCATCAACGATCAATTCGGTCTGAATGCCACGGGCCTGGCTTCGTTCTTTAATCCGATCTCCCTCGAAACCGTGGAGCAGTTTAGTGTTTTGACCGGAACTCCGGACGTGCGGTACAGCGGCTTCACCGGCGCAACGATCAATTTCGTCACGAAGAGCGGCACCAACGATTTTCATGGATCTGCCTATTATATTTTCAGCGGTGACCATCTCGCTGGCGTTCAAATGCAGGGTCCCGATGCACGCACCCTGGTCCAGTCCGGCGTCAAAGTGGTACCGAAACTTGAGCGTACCTCGAAGGGACTCACCTTCGGTGGGCCGCTTTGGAAAGATCACGTCTTCTTTTTCTTGAACTGGGAAAAATTCGAGCGCATCGGCGCACCAAACCAAGCAGGCCTGCCGACCGTCAACGCAGCTGACCTCGCTCTCATCAACGCCCGGGTCGCGGCAATTTCCAAAATCAACTACGGAACGCTCGGCGGCAACGCGAACAGCGTCGCGAACGAGGAAAAGAAGCTGTTGAAACTCGACTGGCAGATTAACAGCCAGCATCGCCTGTCCGCCCGTTACTCCACCACGGAAGGACAAGTGCCGCAATTCGGCAGTTTCACCACGACATCCGCCGGCACGGGATTGGATGTGAGTCCGAATTCGGCGGTTGGCGGTGCAGCCACTGCCTTCGACTCTCACTTCTACGCGCAAACGCGCAAAGAAAAGAGCCTTTCAGGAACGCTCACGAGTCAATGGACGCCCGACTTGACGACGGAACTCAGATGGTCCCGCGTCAAACAGGATCAATACACCCCAACGGCCGTCACGGGACCTGAAATCGATATCTTCGGCGTGACTGGCACGAATCAAGGCGGCGCCACCGTCACCAATGGCGTGGTGGTGCTTGGCACGGAGCGCTTCCGTCATGGCAATCAGATCAATGTCGATACCAAGAATTATTCCGCAGACGCCGATTATCAGCGCAACAACGTCACCTATTCCCTCGGAGTCAGTGTGGAAGACAACAGCTACTACAATCTCTTCCGCCAGTTTTCGTACGGCGTGTTCAACTACGCGTCTCCTGCCGCATTTGCTGCCGACACTCCGATTTCGTTCCAGCGGAATTTCACCGACCTGGCGATCAAGGGAAGCTATGCCGACATCAGCCAGTACACCCAATCCGGCATCTATGGGAAATTCAAATGGGATGCCTCCAACCGCCTGAAAGTTGAGGGTGGTGTCCGCCTGGACCGTTCCTCCAGCAACACCGTTCCCGCTTTCAACCAGCAGTTTCTTACCGATACAGGAATGCGCAATGACGGGACGATCGACGGCGCACTCGATGTTTCGCCCCGCATTGGTTTTAATTATTCGCTCGACGATGAGCGCAAAACGCAGGTTCGCGGAACCGCCGGCTATTTTGTCGGCCGCGCTCCCTGGGTATTCTGGTCAAACTCCTACGGCAACACCGGCGCGGGAACGTTTACTTCTCTCACCATTCCCACAGGAGGGCTGACCGGCTATCTGACGAATACATTTGATCCAGCTAATCCGTACGGCACTGCCACTCAAACCGGCTCTTCGCGCGCTGAAATTGACCTCGCCGACTCCCAGATGCACATGCCAAGTCTGTGGCGCGGCAACGTCGGCGTCGACCGCAAGCTCTCATTCCTCAATTCCGTGGTCTCGGTGGACATCACGTATTCGATCAACGACGAAACGTTGTTTATCCGAAACGACAATTTGAAGATCAAGGGCACTGCAGCTGATGGGCGCACTTACTTTTTCGGCAATCCGAGCACACTCGCGAATGCGAAATACGCCAACTACACCAATATCTATCACTTGAGCAATGTGGAGGCGGGCAAATCAACCTACGCGACGGTCAAATGGGACCGGCCAATGAAAGACCAGTGGTCGTTCTCCGTGGCTTATACCCGCGGTCGAGCCACGGAAGCTCAAGCCAGCGGGCAAACCACCGCCTCCGGCATGTGGCAGCGCAACGCCGTATTTAACCAGGGCAACGTCGAGACGGGTATTTCTGATTTTGAAATTAAAGACCGCTTCCAGGCTGCCGTCGCCCGGCAGTTCACCTTTTTCCCGAAGGCGAAAAGCACCATCTCGCTCTATTATGAAGGCCGCACCGGCTCCCCGTACTCCTATGCGTATGCCAATGATCTTAACCTCGACGGCATGGCCGGCAACGACTTGGTCTCAGTGCCCTCCAGCGCAACAGATGCCCGGTTCGACTTCTCCGGCATGACCACCGATCAGGTCACCAAGTACCTGGGCTTTTTCAACAACCTCTCCAAATATGCCGGTGGGTATGCGCCAAAGAATGTATTCTTCCAACCTTGGGTAAATCGTCTCGATCTGCGGGTGAGTCAGGAAATTCCCCTGCACTTCCGGACGGCCAAGCTGCGCCTCGAACTCGATTTCACGAACTTTGGAAATTTCATCTCAAAGAAAATCTTCGATTACGTGGAACGGGCTCCCAGCACGGTTAACGACGTGTTTGACCGCCGCCTCATCAGCGCGGCGCAGATCACGAGTGCGGGGCTGATTCAGCCACAACTCTTCACCGCCAACTTCCGTAATACGACGACCGGCGCGACGACCTCGGCGGGTGTCTACAACAACAACCCCGTCACGCCTCCCGCCGGCACCACGCTCACCAGCACGACCAACGCGCTCACCGCTCCTTCCGACTTCTTAATCGATAACACGATGTCGCGTTGGCGCATTCAGATTGCGGCAAAGCTGAGTTTCTAGTCCCGGAAAACAAAATCTTCTGCTTTCTTCGAAGGCGGCTGCAGCAATGCAGCCGCCTTTTTCTTTGGCTTCGTAGCGACACCCGCGAACAGATGGCCTCCGCAAGTAGAGGCATACACAGCCCAAAACGACCTATAGTTTTGGTGAAGACGCTCTAAACCACAGGGCTCGTCTTACACCGGTTTCCCATGCGACCGCCGTCGTGCGGAACCGTAGGGCGCCGACACGTCCGCGTGATCAGGCATTCCTTTTCGGAACGCACAATCCAGCATCATCATGACAAAACGGAAATCGTCCGTCTGTTTTTCAAAAAGAATTTTTCGCTCGGGAAAGTCGACGGTACTGATTTTTTTTCACGTCAAGAAAATATTTGCGGGTTTTCACACTCCCCGCCGAAACGACGTTTTCCTCTGAAAAATCAAACGGTTACCGAAATCACTTCATCAACGGAGCGAAGGTGGGACATGTTTTTGTTGTCCAACAAAAATTGACGTAAAATTATCAAATTAGGCTTTTAATCTATTTGACGGAGATAGGTCAGATTTCCATTAGTTGTGGTCAAGGTTCCGCGCATCCACATCCTGTGGTGGTCGACAACGTGTTAGGAAGTTTTGGCAACTTTTAGTGGCCAGAGCCTTTCTATCGTCTCTAGACCACGGGACTCACTTCGTTTTCTCACACGTTTCCCTCAGTTCTGTCACTCCGCTCTGTCATGCAAAAATCATTTTCCGTTGGTACCAAGACGTTCGTTCTCGACCAGGAAAAGGCCGAAGCCGCATTCGCCGCCAAGAAGGTCATCAATGGCCGCCAGGTTCCTTACTTCAACATTCTGCCGCTGAAATACCAGTGGGCCTACGATCTCTACAAGACGATGAAGACGAACCATTGGGAGCCGGAGGACGTCCCAATGGGCAAGGATATCGAGCAGTGGCGCGATCCACAAACGGTCAGCGACATCGAACGCTGGATCATCCGCATGGGTATCGGTTATTTCTCCGCCGCCGAAGGCATCGTGGGGGACAACATTCAGCACGTCGTGCGTGAACTCGTCACCGCTCCGGAACTGAAACTCGTGCTTGGTCGTCATGCGCACGAGGAAAACATCCACGCGGATTCGTTGCTCTACATGATTTCCTCGCTCGGCATCAATCCGCATGAGTGCGAGGCGATGTTCGAAGACATCAAATCGATCGAAAAGAAAAACGAGTTCGTCAACAAGGTCTCCCGTGACCTGCGCCGCGATCTCGACATGACGAAGGTCGAAAACAAGCGCCTGCTCGCGAAAAATATTTTTACTTTCGGACAGTGCATGGAAGGCACTCAGTTCTACGGTCTGTTCGGCATGGTGCTGGCCCTCTACCGCCAGAACAAATTCCCCGGCATCGGCCAGATGTTCCGCTACACCCTGCGTGACGAATCGAACCACATCGAACTCTTCCGCAATCTGTTCATGGATCTCGTCGAGGAGAATCACGAGATCTGGACGGCCGAATTCAAGGAAGAGCTCCGCCAGACCATGGCGGAAGGCATCAGCCTGGAAAAAGATTTTATCCGCGACTGTCTGCCCGTGAACGCAGTCGGTCTCTCGATTGAGGAATTCCTCACCTATATCGACTTTATTGCCGATCGTCGCCTCGAAGGCGTCGGTCTCACCCCGCTCAATCCCGGGGTCAAAAATCCACTGCCGTGGCTCGCCGAAATGATGGACATCAAGAAGGAGCAAAATTTCTTCGAGGGTCGCGTCACCGAGTATCAGAAGTCCTCCGCCCTCCATGGTTCGAGCGACGACGAACTCTGAGCCACGTTTTAGTTAGCAAATCCCTCTCTTTCCGTTCTCGGTTTAACCCCGTTTACCCCTCCGTCTGTCCATGCATACACCGTCCATCGTCCAAGACCTTGCCCTGAAAAAACTCAGTGGCGTACCGCAGGATCAAAAACCCAATTATAACTGGCGCGACATCCTCCGCGATGAGGATCTCGCCGTGCCGGAAGTCCAAGTCCTCTGCCCCCATGGTGAAGAACGCTTCGACCTGAGCGAAGTCGCCGACACCGTGGGCCGCTCCCTCGCCAACCTCATGCAGGCCAAAGGCGAGAAAGATATCTTCAACGAGAAGAACCAGCGCTTCGTCGCGGATGTTACCCGCGAAGTCGCCTCTAATCTCACGAAAAAAGCCCTGGAACGCGGCCCCCTGCGCGTTTCACTTCACGATCTCTACGTGCTCATCGAAAAAACTTTGGTTGATAACAACGCCCACGACGTCGCCAAAAGCCTCCTGCTCAAGCGCGCGCAGAAACTCAACCTTCTGCAACGTGACACCGCCGGGGTTACTGTCCGCCTGATCCGCCGCAACCATCAGGTGGTGCCATGGAATGAGGCAAAAATCGAAATCGCCATCCGCAAGGCGTTTCTCTCGCTCCAAAAGGACCCAGCTCCCGCCACCGCCATCACCCGCGCGATCACGGAACGCGCGCTCCAAGTGAAGCAGGCCTTCCTGCACATCGAAGAAGTGCAGGACATGGTGCAGGAAGAATTGATGAAGTCCGGCCACTACAAAGTCGCTGAAGACTACATCCTCTACCGCGCCCACCGTGCCAATGCGCGCATGGCTGAGCCAGCTCTGGACGCCAAGCCCGACACCACTCCGCCCCAGCAAAACTCCATGGTGGTCGTCGCCCGCGCCGACGGCACCACGTTCCTTTGGGACGGCTTGGATCTCAAAAAGCGCATCGAGTTCGCATCGATCGGCCTCGAACTCTGTCTCACCTCCGATCAGATCGAAGCCGAACTTCGTCGTGCCCTCTTCGACAATATCGCCCTCGGTGACCTCAACAATACGATCATCCTCAACGCCAAGACGCTGATCGAGAAAGACGCCGATTTCGCGAAGTTCGCCGGCCGCATCCAGCTCACCTACATTTACGAGGAAGTCCTCGGTTGGGATATCGTCCGCGATGGCATCAGCTCGCTGAAGAAATTCCACCAACAGGCATTCGCCAAGTACATTGATCATGGGATTTCGATCAAGCGCCTCACGTTGCGCTTGAAGGAATACGATCTCGCCAAGATCGCCGCCGCCATCGACCCGTCAGCTGACTTGGAACTCGATTTCCTCGGCGTTCAAACGCTCTACGATCGTTACCTCATCATCGACAAGACCGGCAAACGCTCCCGCCGCCTCGAGACGCCGCAATTCTTCTGGATGCGCGTATCAATGGGCCTGTTTCTCGAAGAGAAGAAGAAAGCCCGTGAAGACTGGGCAATCCGCCTCTATGAGCTCTACAAGTCCCGCCGTTTCTGCAGCTCCACGCCGACCCTGTTCAACGCCGGCACGCTCCATTCCCAGCTTTCGTCGTGCTATCTCTACTATGTCGATGACTCCCTTGAGAGCATCATGTACCGCGGTATCGCCGAAAATGCCCAGCTTTCCAAGTGGGCGGGCGGTTTGGGCGGTTCATGGACTTCGGTCCGCGGCACGGGCGCACACATCGCCGGAACCAATGGCGAATCCCAAGGCGTAATTCCGTTCCTGAAGCTTCACAACGACCAGCTCGTCGCCGTGAACCAGGGCGGCAAACGCAAAGGTTCGGGCTGCGCCTATCTCGAGTCGTGGCACAACGACATCTTCGAGTTCCTCGAGCTCCGTCGTAACACCGGTGACGACCGCCGTCGCACCCACGACATGAACACGGCGAACTGGATTCCCGATTTGTTCATGAAGCGCATGGAGTCACGTGGCAGCTGGACGCTCTTCCGCGCCAACGAAACGCCCGACTTGCATCACCTGTACGGTCGCAAATTCGAGGAAGCCTACGTTCGCTATGAGAAACTCGCCGAGGAAGGCAAAATCCAAGGCAACAAGATCGAAGCACTCGAACTTTGGAAGAAGATGCTCTCGATGCTTTTCGAGACCGGGCATCCGTGGATCACGTTTAAAGATCCATGCAACATCCGCTCTCCCCAGGATCACACGGGCGTCATCCACTCGTCCAATCTCTGCACCGAGATCACGCTCAATACCTCCAACGACGAAACCGCGGTCTGCAATCTGGGTTCGGTCATTCTTGACTCGCACCTGAAGCCTGACGGCTCACTCGATCTCGAAAAATTGCGCGACACCGTTCGCGTCGCGGTGCGTGCGCTCGACAATGTCATCGACATTAACTTCTACCCGACGGTCGCCGCGAAAACCGCGAACAGCCGCCATCGTCCGATCGGCTTGGGCGTAATGGGTCTGGCCAATGCTCTTTATATGAAGGGCGTCGCGTTCGCTTCGCCGGAAGCGGTCGAATTCAACGACGAATTCATGGAGGCCATCGCCCATTGCGCGTACGAGGCTTCCTCAGACCTTGCGGCTGAGCGCGGTGCCTATTCCACCTATAAGGGTTCCAAGTGGGACCGCGGCCTCCTCCCTCAGGACACCGTCGATTTGCTTGAGCAGGAACGCGGCGTGCCGATTCAAGTACCGCGTGGCGGTCGTCTCGACTGGGCTCCCCTGCGCGCCAAAATCGCCAAGCAGGGCATGCGTAACTCCAATGTGCTCGCCATCGCGCCCACCGCGACGATTTCGAACATCACGAACACGTCACCCTGCATCGAGCCGACGTACAAGAACCTCTACGTCAAATCCAACCTGTCTGGCGAATTCGTCGTCCTGAATCCTTACCTCGTGAAAGACCTCAAGGCGCGTGGCCTGTGGAATCAGGAAATGATCGACGCGCTCAAATACTTCGACGGTGAGTTGAAGGACATCGACGCGATTCCGGCGGACCTCAAGGCCCGCTACCTCACGGCGTTTGACGTCAACTTCAAGTGGGTGATCGACGCAGCGGCTCGTCGCCAGAAGTGGATCGACCAGTCACAGAGCGTAAATCTCTGGCTCAAATCGCCCGACCTGAAAGTGCTCAGCCACATGTATCGCTCCGCGTGGCATTCCGGTCTCAAGACAACGTATTACCTCCGCACGCTCGGCGCTTCCGGCATCGAGAAAGCCACCGTCTCAACCAAGAAAGACGTTCGTGGTGCGGCGGGCGAAACCAAAGAAACGACCGCGGCGCGATCGGCCTTGAGCGCAGCTGCTAATTCCACTCCTCCAGTCGGCAGCGACCTCACGACTGCTCCGTTTGCTTCGACGACTGCGCCCACCCCAAGCGACGCGCCGAAGAAAACGTACACAGCCGAAGAGAAGCGAGTCTGCTCCATCGAAGCCATGCGCAATGGCGAAGAGTGCGAAGCCTGCCAGTGATTTCCTGATCACGGGCTGTTTCGAAGGGACGAAGCAGCTCGTGATACGTTAGGCCCCTTTTGTTACTCCCACCCCAGCACAGTTTATCCGCGACCGACGGGTCGGCTTCCCTGCCGGCAATCTGGACTTGAGCGCCACTTCGATAATTTCGCAGTGCGACTGGAAGCTGCCTCGCTTCGAGTTAGCTGGCGCATTCCCTGCTTCCCGACATTCGCCGTCGATCAACGGCCTGATGCGGATAATTTCCGTTCTTAATTTCAGAGCGACTACAAACACCGAAGTGCTGCCGGAAATAAATCCGGAGTCGGTGGGATTTCCTTCGTCCGCAAAACCATGCTGACCATCGTTCTCATCGGTTTCCTGCTTCTTTTAGGAATCTCTCTCATGGTGCTCGACGCCGCCATCGAACATGTCGCTGAAGGCTACGAGGACGAACTGGGATTCCATCAAGAGTCACGCGAGTGGCCGGTCCAAGCCGCCACGCCGGTCGAACCCGGAATTACGCTTTGGGACCAGATGGAAGGAGCCTGCTGCCCGCTCGATATGCGACCTGCATTCCGACCGGTTGAGTCAGCGCCATTCGAGCGACGCCAGCAATAATTTCGATTTGGCGCGCTGAGCGGCCTCCCAACATGTTTGAGGTAGGGCGGATTATCCTTAATCCGCCGATAGAATTTACGAACACGATGCCCTGCGCGATAATCCTGACGGCGGATTAGGGATAATCCGCCCTACCACTACGCCCCCGATAAAGCCTACTTTCCGGGCGGGAGCGCCTCGATCGAATAGACGCGAAACACCGCGTTGATCATGCCGGGATTCGCGCGATCGGCGGATAGAACACAATTCTCAATGCCCATATAAGGCGCGCGCGCCGCAAGCTGCGTATAGAAATTGAGCAGCCCCGTTGGATCGGCACGACGGATTGTCACTTGAATATTGTTCCATGCGAATTGATCGGATTGCTGCGTTTTGCCCGCGACGATTTCCGGATTCAGGCCACCAGTCATGCGACCTAACTCGGAAAATGCCTGCGACGCATTAAGCATTTTGGCGGGCTCCAGCGTCTTTCCCGCAGCAGCGGCACGTGTTTCGATTTCAGTTCGCCGCGAAAGCCACAGTTGCTGCGTCTCGCTCTCAACGCGGTATTCCGAGATTTCACGCTTCAGCGCACCCAGACGTCCAAGCGCGGCGGGCGCCCACCAAGCAAAACCGATTAGCGTAAACACCAGGATAAGGAGACGTTCCCGCAACGAACGGGCTTGATAAAACTTTTTCATGAGCCTCCTCCCGCTTGATACCAACCGGGCTTGAATGTGACTTCGTAGTGGAAAATCGTCATACGATCACGGCTGGTTTTTTCCAGTACTTCCACTTTCTCCACCCCGTTGATCTTTCTAATCTCGTTCTCGAAGGTCGAGGTATCATCCGCACTGTTGGCCTGGCCCCGAATATCGAGCTGCCAAAGTCCCTTGGTGGTCACCGTGTTAAATTCCAATCCGGCAGGTCGCTTGTCATTCAACGCATTGACCATCTCGAACGGCAGCAACCGTTGCGTGGAAATGTCCTCCAAGCGCTTGGTCATGCTTTGGGCTTGCTCGATCTTTTTAACCAGCGGCGCCTGGGCAGCGAGATAGGCTTCACGATTCGCGAGCCAGAACCGGACACCGAGCACACCGAGTTCCAACACGACGCACGCCACCAATCCAATGACGATTCCAGCAAATCCCTGCCAGAGCAGCGTGTCCCGCCGGTGGGTAACCCGCCGGGCTTTCAGCACTTCCTTGTCGCGGATATCGGCATGGCCAAGTTGCGCTTGATCGAAGCGAGCTTCCACCCCTCCCGTACCCAGGCGGAGGATCAATTCCTGTTTCTCCCGGGTAATTTCGACCGCCGGACGGAAAATTTTCACCGCAATATCGACACTCAGTTCCGCTTTGCGACGGGCGGTGGCCACCAGGGCTTCGCGGCCCACTGCTTCCTGGGTTCGGACTAGAACAGCTGCAGGCAACTCGCTTTTTCCATCCCACGCCACTGCTTCCAGTTCCTCGCCATCTTCCCGTAACGCGACACTGGCAGGCGGAACGCTATTGGCACCAAGCCACACCGAAAACGTGGGAAGTACTGCAGCCGCCTCCACCCAGGACGCCGTTTCTTCCGCAGAAAAATTCTTGCGATGCGCGGCAAACACGACCGCCTCACTGCGGGCCACATTCGTGCGATAACCGTAATACAGCTGGCCGGCAGGAAACGGGGAAAACCCTTCCAACGCCAACTCTACTTGCGTCGCCACTTCGCTGTCCGGTGCCAGCGGCACACGTCGCACGAAAAACTTTTCGCCTGGTGCGAACACCACGTTGCCGTTGCGTCGCGAAGAAGTGGGAAGAGGGGTACTTGCCGGCGTCATGTTATTGAGCGGATCCGTCGATTTCCCGAAGTTCTAGGATGCGGAACGGATAGTCGATACTTTTGCGCGTAAGCGCGCGGGGATCCACCGGGGTGGGTGGAGGTGCATTTGGGTCAGCGGGATCGGCATTGGGGTCAGCTGCGGCGCCCTGCGCCCCGCCTCCACCAGGCTGGACAACGGCATCAATGGTGAAGATACGGCCGCCTTGCTTCACGGTAACCTGGATGCGCAGACATTGAACATCCGCACCCAGACCGGTTTGAGCCGTCGCTGTTCCCAAGGCGCCAGCCGCTTCAGCGACCGAGCGGTAATAGCGGTTGCCAGCAGGGTCTTTACCTGCGGCCGCCGTTTCACGGGAAAAAGAGTCTGCCTGGTTCGCGTCGACCCCGAGGCCCACAAGCACGGAAGAATTGGCGGAGTTTACGTTGACGTTACTGAAATCATAAAGCGATGCGTCGCTGCGGAAATGCCGTCCGAGCTCGGTCCAATTGCCGTCCTTGTCGAAAAAAAGCTCCCGGACCACTGCCACGGCGCGAAGTTCTTCGAACGACCGTAACGCGCGCATCGGCGGTTTGTACGGTAACGGAGAATTTTCATAATTGCGCGGATCGGCATCCGATGACCCCGCCAAATAATCTTTTTTCGTCCACACCAACAAGGCGTCTGTCAGCCGTTCAGCTTCCGAAACAGAAGCTCCAATTGTTTCAAGATAGTGCTGCAGCACCGCTTCGTTGACCGTCGGCAACGAGAGTTTTCCAGTCTCATCCTGGAACGCGACCGAAACATCAAAGCCCGCCGCAGGTTCGTAATTCGCGTATTCCAGCGGATGATCCCACCCTTGTTGTGGCGCATGCAGTCCGCCATCCGCCGCGGAGACGTCGGCGATCACCGCAAGCGTGACCTCGAGTGCTCCATAAGCCTGATCGCGCAAGGTCGTACGATTCGCTGCTTTGCTTTCCGCCAAAAGCTCCGTCCCCGCCCGGTCGATCAAACGCGTGAGCAAAAACGACGTCAGCAAAACCACGCCAAGGACAAAAAGAATAACCGAGCCGCGTCGTACACGACGGGGAAAACCTGATTTCGGGTGATTGGATATGGAAGCCATCGTCAAAAGAGGGGCAGCGCTCCATTGCGCGCGGGCAGTGTCAGCATTCGCTCAATCGTGATTCCCGCGTGCGCAAAGGTCAGTTTGATGGTGTCCGGCACGAGCCAGTGGCCCTCGGATGATTTTTTTAAACTCGTATCGCCCCGCCACGACCCCGTGTCGTCGTCGCGGTAAAAATACTCCAGCTTCGTCACAAACGGCGAAACGATCACGACACGCGGTGGCTCGGTGTCCCGGTGAATTTCAAGTTTTGACTGCCAGTACAGCATCAACCCGCGACTTGAGTCGACGCCCAGCGAAACCTGAACTTCGGGAAGCGGCGGACCATTCCAGACGAACAGCCGGTCGCCGCTCGACAAATCGAAACCAAGCAAATCTGCAGTCCCCGAGGTCGGTGTGCGCACCTCCCGCACCGTGAACGGTTCGGTCGCCGAGCCCGCGCCAAGTGGCAGAGTCGCGCGGCGAAACATCATTTCCATGTGGCGCGTCACCGCATTCACATGCTGTTCAAAAAGTCGTTTTTCGCTTCCGTGGCCCCAAATTTCGCCCATCGAAAAAACGAACGTGAAAAGCGCGACCAGCAGCATCGCCATGATCGAAATCGCGAGCAGCAGCTCGATGAGCGTAAAACCGCGGCGAGAGGTCGATGAAAATTGACGACGGCGTTTCATTGCTGGCGTTGCTTGGCGAGCCTCTCCTGGCTGGCAGCACGCAGTTTATTGCGTTCCAGCGGGTCCGACCAGCGGGGACGCAGCAGAAGAATTTTCTCTTCGTGCGGTCGCGCTTCGCTGTTACCCGCCGCTTCCAGTTCTGATCTCACCGTAACTGCAAATAAATCCGCCACCAAGGTGCCTTCAATCGTCGCAGACCAATGCAGGCTTCTGTTATCTGGCAAAGGAAGTTGTCCGCCCGCCACCACTTTCTCCCGATCGGGTTCGGATAGGATTATCGTGCGCAGAAGTTTCCATTCCTCCTCCCCTTCCTGCCGGTGCGCAACTGATTGATAGCCGGTCAACACGTTCAAATACGCTATAGCGAGCCCGATCGCAGCCATCGCGAAGATCGCGAGGCCGATCAACACCTCAATCAAAGTGAACCCACGAAATCTATGGCGAACCCGCGTCATTTGTTAGTGGCGGTGACGATTGGAGCGCAGGTCCACGGATCGACCGCGAGCACCATGCGCCGGTCGGCGCCGTCGACAAGTTGCGCGCGAAATCCATCACACGCACCGTCCGGGTAAAACCGCACAACTTTCAATGGGTCCGTTTCGCTCAATTGTCCGCCAAGGAGGACAAACCCCTGGGCACTGGTGGCCAGAAATTGCAGCTGCTTTCCCGGGTAGGCAAGCGTCGAACCGGCGACGGTTTCCCCGGCCCATTTCAACTGGTGCTTTTCCTCATCATAGCGAAGGACGACGATCTGGTTGCTATCCAGCGCGAGCTGGCGAGCCGCCGTGACGCCCCGCCAGAAGGCATCGTCGGCGCGGATTTCCTTCGCCCGGAAAAGATCTGAAGCGCTGGAAATAAACACGGTCGCAATAACCCCGATTATGGCCACAACGACCAGAACTTCCACCAAGGTAAATGCAGCGCGACGTCGCACGCGAAACGAAATGTTGCCTGGCCTCGGCGGATTGACGGAGGAAAAAATCACCAATTGCCGATGTCGTCGGCCGTGCCCTCGGTTTTGTCCCGCCCTTTTGAGTAAAGATCGTAGCCACCTTTGTTATGCGTGCCCGGAAAGCGATATTGATAGGGTTCCCCCCACGGATCGAGCGTGATTTTTTCAGCATATGGACCATGCCAACGATCACCTGCGTTTGCCGGGGCAGACATAAGTGCATTCATGCCATCGGCAGTGGACGGATAATCTCCCATATCGAGTTTATAGCGTACCAAAGTTGTCCTGTACGTATCATTGACGATTGCATGGGCGATCTTGACGTTGGCATATTCCATCGAATCGCCTGCCCTGCTTAGAAGCAGTCCGGCTAGGAGACCGATAATGGCGACAACTACCAGAATTTCCACGAGGGTAAACGCGCGAACGGAATGACGTTTCATAGCTTAATTTCTTAGGGTGTACGGTTGGGATACGGTTGGGGCCCGGTGGAATTAGACGGTTGAGGAACCGGTCCGCTGGAGGTCGACGGTTGCATTTGAGGGCCGCCGTTGAAGGTGGGTTGCGGCACGCCTGTCCCGCCGGTCGATGGAACCGCCTGACTGCGCAATGCGCGACGCCGACGTATCTCCTCTTGAATCTGCTGAATCCGCTGCTGATCGACGGCTGAAGGCCCCGCCGGTTGCACTTGTCCGGGTTGGCCGGCCGCGGGCTGTTGCACTATGCCATTCGGTCCGGGCTGCGGAGACGGCGGTTGCGGCGGCTGAAAAACCTGCACCGCCGCCGGCGCCCGTTTTATCGCCAGGGTCAACGCTTTGCCTTGGTAGTCCAGGGTGATGCTTTCTTTCGCTGCATCGTAACCCTTGACCGAAAATCCATTCACCGGGTCGTTTATTTCAACCCACGTGGAACGATGAGTGTTCGTGTCGTAGATACTGAAAAACTTGCTGTTGTTTTCCTCCAGCACCGCCCGAAGTTCGAATGGTTCGTTGCCATTGTTGCCGGCAGCCACTCCTGATTTTGCCGACCCAAAAGGCGAATTGGACACCAGTCCATTCAGGTTCATCTTATCTTTTTCGGGGCCTGGGGTTCCAGCCGCAGAAAGTCGGAGAACTGACGTACATACCAACGCAAAGATAAGCGCACGAGAAGCCATGGAGGGAATATGACGCTTAAGGGTGTTCAAAGGTTCCGCAATGTTTAAGCCTCTTCCGTCGAATATGCCCGGCGCAAGGACGGAATCTCTTAGTGCCGGCACTACACGTTTATCCAACAATCGCATCAGTCGATCCGCGCGATCTTCCGGCCGTTAATTTTACCTTCCTGAAACATTCCGGGCGCCCGGCCCAGCGCAATTCAGCCTGAGGGGCCATCGAGGTCGACTACTGGCCGGCCTTTATGAGGGCCAACGCCGCCTCCCGCGCGTTTTTGATAATCCCGGGATCGCCGAATGTGTGTGCGCCTACGATCGCACCTTCAAGGAGCATGTGCACTTGAATCGCCATTTTCCCCGGCGATGACACTCCCATTTCCGTCAACAGCACTTCCAGCCGGTCCCGCCCAGCCTGCTTTTGCCTGATCACCGCCTGATGAATCGGCGACTTCGGTTCCGGGTATTCCCCCACCGCGCGAATAAATGCGCAGCCATTGAAGTCCTTGCTGCCAAACCATTGTTCATGCCAGTCGAACAGCGCGAGCAACCGTTTGCGCGGCGACGGTCCGGCGTCTTCCAGCGCTGCTCCAATTGCTGTTGAGATCTTGCGTCCACGCCGCTCGAGCGCGGCGATAATCAATTCCTCTTTGGACGCGAAATGATGGTAGAGCGTCATCTTCGCCAGCCCCGCCTCCGCCAGAATCGTATCGATCCCGACCGCGTGGTAACCATCGCGATAAAAGAGATCTCCGGCGGTATCGAGCAACAGATCGCGCTTCGGGGTACTTTCAACCGATTTTGAGGAAGTGGCAGCCATGTCCGGAGAGTACTCCTCGGCCAGGTCGTTTTCAAGAATTATACTAACCTGTCTAATTACTGCTTGAACTAGTTAGACAGATCTGTATAACCACGATCATCATGAAAACCGCCATCGTAGTTATGAGTGACCCAAAAACCGGCTCAGACGAAGCCACTTCACGCGTGTTGAACGCCCTTGGCTACGCTGACGAGGCCAAGCGCAATGGCGATGAACTCGCCATCGTGTTCGCCGGGACCGGCACCCGCTGGCCCGAGGAGCTGGCCAAGGTTTCCCATCCTGCGCATGCGCGATACAACGGAGTCCGCGAACACGTCCGCGGTGCATCCCGCGGTTGTGCGGTGCGCAACGGCGCCGCTGATAATCTGCAGGCCGCAGGCGTTCCACTCCTCGTGGACAACGCTCTCGCAGGCACGCCCGGCGTTGTCAGCTTTCGCAATCTCTATGCGGAAGGCTGGAACGTGAGCATATTCTAAACATTTCACCTTCCTGTTAAAATGAGAAATGAGTTTCTCCGCACCCTCACCACGTCCTCCGTCCAATCCGAACAAACGCGTTCGTACGGGCGTGCCCGCGTGCCGTCATCTGGCACCGCAACCCAACTCCTCGGGCCCGAAGAACAGACCTTTATCGCCGCGCGGGACAGCTTTTACCTCGCGAGTATCAACGAAAACGATTGGCCATACGTTCAACATCGCGGCGGCCCCAAGGGATTTGTCCGAGTCTTGAATGAAAACCAAATCGCGTTCGGCGACTACACGGGTAACCGCCAGCTGCTGAGCGCAGGCAACGTTCGTGCAAACCGCCGCGTGGCATTGTTCTTCATGGACTATCCCGCTCGCGAACGTCTGAAAATCATCGGACATGCGAGGGTGCTGATGCCGGATGAAGCCCGCGATTTGATCGCCAGTCTGCAAGTTCCGACAGGCGCCAAAATTGAGCGCGTATTCGTAATCGATGTGGTGGGATTCGATTGGAATTGTCCCAAATACATCACCCCGCGTTTTACGGCCGATGAAGTCGAAGAAGCCGTCATGCCACTTAAACAAAGAATTGCTGAACTGGAAACTCTCCTTGCCGCGAACCAAAAACGAAGTCCCGTCTGATCTGATCATTATGAAAATCGCCATCATCGGAGCCACGGGCCAGGTCGGCTCACAACTCACTTCGGAAGCGCTCGCCCGCGGACATACCGTGACCGGGCTTGCTCGCGATCCGGCACCTTTGCCCAAGCATGACCGCCTTACTCCGCAAAAGGCGGATCTGAACGATCATGTCTACCTGACAAAAGCCCTTGCGAGCCACGATGTCGTGGTCAGCGCAGTGAAATTCACGCCGCTCGACGGACAAAAATTAATCGATGATGTGAAAGACTCGCGTGTGCCGCGACTGCTGGTGGTGGGAGGAGCAGGAAGTCTCGAAATCGCGCCTGGAAAGCGCGTGGTCGATCAGCCTGGTTTTCCGGCCGAATACAAAACCGAAGCGCTGGCCGCGGCCGATTTCCTCGGACTGCTTCGCAAGGAAAAGACCCTCGATTGGACGTTTGTTTCACCGTCGGCGTACTTTCATCCCGGGCCGCGCACCGGCAAGTTTCGCCTCGGACGCGATACCCTCCTCTCCGAGCCAAACGGCGAGAGCCACATCTCTTTTGCGGATTACGCCATTGCCTTCCTCGACGAAGTGGAACGCCCGCAACATTCGCGCGGGCGATTCACAGTCGGTTACTAACCACCGCTGCACTTCGAATTTCTGATCTTCGGAACAACGAGCCGCTGTGACCCAAGGAGTCACAAGGACGCAATTGCGGCTCGCGCTCTCAAGGCGCCTATAGGCGCGCGTTGGATACGCGAAACGAAAGAAACGCTTTTCTGTGACTCTTCGTGGCTAAAAAATTCCGGGCTTGGAGGAGTTTCAGCCCCGTCCCTTCACTGTAATCCCGGCGTATTTCGCCAACTCGCGATGGATTTTCGTTACGCGCTCGACCTGCCCCTTTGCCGGAAAACGCTCATAGAAACCTTCGTTTTTAAACTCACGAATTTGCTCGGTCCACGGGGCAAGTTTCGTCGCCCACTGATCGACGCGACCGTCGATCAAATCGGCTGACGTCGCCGCCAGATCCGCGCACACCCGGATCATCGCCTTGAGCGTCACGGGCTTCGTCACCATGTAATCGGAATTGCCCCACGCGTCGCCCCAGACCCGTACACTCGCTTTAAAGAAATCACGCAGCGTTTCGTAATAAACCGCGGCGTGCCGCTTATCCGTGCCGTCGACGAGGATCTTCTTCCAATCGCGCTTAACCCAGCGGTGCACCTCATTGAAAAGTTCGGCCTGCAGGATCCACTTCTCCTGCTTGCTACGGCCGCCGAGCCGATTGACCCGGTAACGCAATGGGCTGTCGTCCGAACTGTAGAGCATCTCAGAAATATGCGCCGCAAACCGGCGATCGGGCTCAGCCCACGACACCCGCTCATAAAGATCCACGAGATGACTCTTATTGATGCGGGTCGGAGTCGAGTTGATGATGACAAACATTTCCGTCGCAAAGTCCTCAGAGCCGCCATCGAAAATCACACACGGCACGTTGATGGTCTTGGCATCCTCGGGATGCGTCCGCGCATAAAATTCCAGCGCGGCCAGCCGATGCTGACCGTCGATGATGAAAAAATTCTCTGCAGGCTCCTGCAATTTCCCGACGCCACTCCCATCCGACCACGGATCGAAATTCAGTCTCTGCGGAGTGAAAAGCAGCACCGTGCCGGGAATCGGTGGTTGCGTGACTGCCGTCTCATAAAAATTGCGAATCGCCTTCACTTTCGAGCGAGACATCTCCCGCTGAAAGGCTTTGTCACTGCGTTCGATTTTCGCGATGAACGCCGCCACGTCGTCCTCATCCGGGATCGCGTCCGGCGTAATGCCGCCACCTTCCTCCGCATAAAAGCGGCTCATAAAACGAACTTTCCCGAGCAGTTTATCCGAGGGATAAGAGGCGAAGTAGAACAATGCGTCCTTCTGCCGAATCTGAGTGGCGATCATGGTCATGAGGGCAATGAGTTGACGTTCAAACACGACACAGCCGGTCGTATGCCACCCATAGTGCGCGTTATCGCGATCCCTGCAAGGAACGATCGGACAACTTTCCTATTTCTGTCCGTTCGTGGCCATGTCCCGAGCGAGATTTTCTGATCCGGCGGGGGAACGCTGGTAAATAATCACAGGAGGTAACAGAGAGAACAGAGGAATGAAATCGACGGGTTTTAGCGGATCTCCGTTACCTCTGTTTCCTCCTGTAAAAAGCATTTCTTACTGGAAAAATGCATAGCTGCCTCCCGCCTTTTCCACCTCATCGCGAGAAGTCACTCTTACCTCCAGAGAAGCGACTGCGGATTCCGGAAAACCGGCCGCCATCATTTTCTTCTTAAAAAGAGAGATGCTCCTTGAGCGCTCTGTGCTGACAAAGTCCGCTTTCTCCGCCTGCGTCCGGCAAATAAACCACACCGCGATATCGTCAGGCAGCTTCGCCGAATCAACCCGCAGTTCATAGTCCACGATCGGATATGGGGAACCGCCCTGGTCGCGAACAAAGTCCGACAGGCAATCTGACATGAGCTGGGTCCATTTTGGCTGGGTGGCAGGCATAAACGATCCCACCAATGTGCTTCGAATTTTCCCATAAACAAGTGCGGGTTACGACTGTCTGGTCAGCTCTGAAGGAGTTTGCTCGCCCCTTCGACAACCTCCGGGCCCTCAGCAAACCGAACGGGCAGGCAATTCTTTCAGCGCCCCAGAACGCACGCCCTCAAGAATCACGAGGTCCACTACTCATTCATCAAAAAGGGTCTTCTGATTTTCGAGATTCACGCCTTTTACCGGCTGACCCAACAAGTGTCGCAGGGTAATCGCGGCTTTGGGTGCGAAATTCTTCGCATGATTGTTAACGCTCACATGAACATCCGCCGCTTTCGCCGCCAGTTGCTTAATCCGTCCAACGATTTCCTCCAACTCGCCTTCAGTATATTCGTGGTGATGTTTCTCCGCCGCCGTTTTGCCCTGAAGATAGTTTGGGTTGCGTCCATGCAATCGCAGGTAGGCAAGTTTGCCATTGGTCACTTCATCGATCGCCGGGAGCAAACTGGGTGAATCGAGTTGCGGCACGTCCACCGCGACCCAAACCAGATGATTTCGGCGGAAATATTCAAGCGTGGTCGTCAACGCCGCACCCTCAACCCAACCTCTATGCCGCAGCTCCACCGCAAGAGGATAAGACGGAAGTTTTTTAATCAGGTCATCAAGCTCGTGAAGGCTGCGACTGCTGGGCTCAAACGATGGTGGCAGCGTGAGCAAAAACGCGCCCAGCTTGCCGTCCTCAATCAGCGGCTCGACCGCAGCGGCTAGTCGTTGCACCTCGTCACTGGCCGCTGCCCGGGCAGGATGCTGCGAAAAACTCTGGTGTAGTTTGAAATCGAAAATAAATCCGGGCGGGGTCTCAGCCGCCCAATCCCTCATTTGCCTGGTCGATGGGGTCCGGTGGTAGCTCGCGTTAAACTCAATCCGGTCGAACCACTGGGAATATAAGTGAAGCCGCTGGTTCGCCGGCGACTTTTTTGGATAAAGTACGCCGACGTAACTCGCGTCCGCCCAACTGCCGCAACCGATGTGAATCGCCATAAAACAAGTTTCTTTGCGGACAGCTCGTACCGGGCAAGGTTTCGCAATGACGCATCCGTGAAGAGGTTTTTAAGATCTCCCTGATGCCCTAATCGGCTAACGATGAATGTTCACTATCGCACCCATCACCGCCTCCGACCCCGAGCCAGGCTAGCAAAGCTGAGCGTTAGGATGATGCCGCAGGCTCCGAAGCCAAACGATCCGCCTCCGCCGCCCGAACTTGAACCCGAATTTGAAACCGGCGCCTTAACCGTCACAGACGCTGTGTTGCTCGTCACGCCGGAGACACGGCGCGAACAGGCAGGAGCGCGTGGTTTTGGTGCACTCTCTGCGACAGTTCTCCAATCTTATCCGCGAGAATAGTCCGGCGGATCGAAGAAGGAGCGATTTCGCCAACCACCTGAGCCAGTGCTGCAACAGCAGCGCTCTTCGGATGCTCCGAACGGTTTAATATAACCAGGACTGCGATGATTCCCGCAACTGCAAGCAATCCGAAGAACACTTTATGCCGCTGATTCCATGAAATCCGTTTGCTCATGTGAGGCTGATTTTCCTGCAGAGAACGATTGAATTATTTGAATGGTCGCGATGCTTCCTCCACCCCCCATTCACTTAACTCGATCTTCGTAGACATTGCGTCGAAGTGGATCCGCCTATTACCCACACTAGTGAGATTCGAAAACGTCGTTTGGATATGCGTGTTGTCAGAATATCGAAGGCCCGTTCCGAAAAGTTCTCAGCCGTTAATTGTTAAGGCGATCTCTTTTTGCGTGTAATCTCCTGCATGGATCGAGGAGCGTATGATAACGGGCGAAACGAGCGCTCCAGCCGACCGTTGCGCTCCCGGATAACCAACACCGCGACGAGCGTTGTGGTATTCTTCTATCACGCCCGAGCAGATTGCATCGCTTATCATGGAAATGCCGGTGCCAATCCCAGCGTTCGCCCGATGGCAAAAACCCGCGGGGAAAGGCATGATTTCGGAGGCGGGAAAGGAATATTCGAATCCGCCCCCCGGTTAGCCAAAACAGCCAAATCCCCCATGAAAACCCATAATTTATTGCGCCTGATTTTATTGATTGTGTCCGGTCTACTTCTTTTCGCCCCTCTTCGCGCTCAATTCGTTGCCGTGGGAATCAACGACGGTGCTTGGAATAGCAACGGCGGCAGCAGTGTTTACGGATGGAGTTTCACCACACAGACGACGATTGAAGTGACCTCGATAGGACTTTATGATGTATTGAGTCCCATCAACGGGCGTGCATCCGGTGACGGCCTCATCGGCTCACATCCGGTGGGAATCTGGGAGTTGGCCAATCATACAAGTCCCTTGGTCACCACGGTCATTCCCTCAGGCTTCGGGACGGAATTGCTGGATGGTTTTCGTTACGTCGACATCAAGCCAGTGGTACTCGCCGCCGGTCACCAATACGCGATCGCAGCCCTTTATCACAGTGAAGACAATGTAGTCGGGCAGGTGAACAATCCGTCACTCGTATTCACCACTGGACCGGGGATTCATTTGGGCGACTATCGATTTGCACGTGATGCCACGGATCTTGTGTTTCCAGATTTATTTGAACCCGGTCCCCTGTCAGGTTTTGGCCCCAATTTTACGTACTCCATCCTCAGCCCGGTGCCAGAACCGTCGCTATATGGTGTCATGGGGGCAGCGTCCTTGGGGTGCGTCGTTCTCGTTCGACGCTATCATAATAAAAGGGCCAGGGTCACTCGTGGCTGACACGCTTCGAACCAGCAGATACTCGCCTGGACTCGCGCCACGTAACAAACTACGGCTGTCCCCTAGTCCTCCCCCAGAATTTCGCCCGGTTTACTTTTTCAAAGCACCAGTTAAAGTTTTTTCATGGTTTATCGCACTCTGGGGAAAAATGGTCCACGCGTTTCGGCACTGGGCCTCGGCTGCATGGGAATGTCGGATTTTTATGGTGAACGGAACGACGCCGAATCGCTCGCCACGCTGAATCACGCCATCGATCGCGGAATCAACTTTCTCGACACGGCCGACATGTACGGGCCGCATCACAATGAGACTTTGATCGGCAAAATCCTCGCCACGCGTCGCCAGGAGGTGGTGATCGCCACGAAATTTGGCTTTGTGCGTGACCCGGCCAATCCCGCCGCCCGGTCGATCAACGGCAAACCCGATTACGTCCGAGCCGCGTGCGACGCTAGTTTGAAACGGCTCGGGACCGACGTGATCGATCTGTATTACCAACACCGCGTCGACCCCAACACGCCGATCGAGGACACGGTGGGTGCAATGGCTGATTTGGTGCGCGCAGGCAAAGTCCGTTATCTCGGTTTGTCCGAAGCAGGAATTGCAAGCATTCGCCGCGCCCATGCGGTTCATCCGATCACTGCTTTGCAAAATGAGTACTCGCTCTGGACTCGTGACGCCGAGGAAGCTGCTTTGCCACTCTGCCAGGAGCTCGGTATTGGCTTCGTTGCCTACAGTCCACTCGGTCGCGGATTCCTCACCGGACAATTGAAACGCTTCGAAGATTTTGCGCCGGACGACTACCGCCGTGTTTCACCGCGTTTCCAAGGTGAGAATTTTGCCAAGAACCTTGCCGTGGTCAACCGCCTCGGGGAAATGGCTAAAAGCAAACGCTGTACGCCGGGTCAACTCGCCCTGGCCTGGGTGATGGCAAAGGACAGCAACATCGTCCCCATTCCTGGCACCAAACGAATCCGGTATCTGGCCGAAAATCTCGGCGCACTCGATGTAAGCCTGTCGGCGGTCGACTGCGCTGAGATCAGTGCAATTTTCCCGCCCGACAGCATTGCCGGTTCGCGTTACCCGGAAGCGATGATGGCGGCACTGGGGCGATAGAGCAGTTCGTCGCCTGGGAGCGCCGAGCCCCAGCTCGGCTGCTTGATGGTGCCGCATTCCAGCGATGCGCCCGACCACTTCTAATTCGAATCACACCAAGAATCCGCCAGCGAAATCTACCGCGCAATGTAGCGCGGATTAATCCCCTTCCCCAACTCAAACTCAGCGCCCACCGCACCGACCACGGCATGCGCGCGATCCAAGGGAATATCCTGACGGAATCGAAATACCGTCTCGATACCGGTGCAGTGCGCGCCGATGAAATTATCCACGCCAAATCCGCGTAATTTTTCCGCGGTCCAGGCCAGTGTTTTATCCGCAGCGGAAAACAAATGAACGCCACCAATCAGACCGTGGACGCGTGCCGGGCGGATAAATGTCCGGGCATAATCAATAATGTTGATCACCCCCGCATGACCGCAACCGGTGAGAACAACAAGCCCTTCGTCGGTATCGAAAACCAACGCCATGTCTTCAGGCAGGTTATCCTCCACGATTCCCTCTGGCGTCTTGACCTTGCCGTCCCCGCTCCAGTTGCGCTCGGGATATTTGCGCGGCACGGGCCCGGTCAACCAAACGCCCGGATAAATTTGTGCCGGTTTTTCGTGAACGATAAAAATTCCACCGGACTCCTCGTATTGCGGCTTGATCAACACCATCGGATTCGCCTCAAGCGGAGGAGCCGCACCCAATCTCGGATAGAAAATGCCCTCGCCCACGTGAACTCGCGACAGCGCCGCGGGTTTTTTGTCCGCAATTACAGACTGGCGCAGCGTAATCAGCCCACCCACGTGATCCGAATGGGAATGACTTAAGATCACGTCTGGCACCGTCGAGAGATCAATCTCAAGCGAGCGGCAATTCTTGAGCACGACGTCGGAATGCGCGCCCGTATCAAATAAAATGCGATGCCCATCCACCTCAACCAAAGCCGCAAATCCCCATTCACCCAACTCGGAGCCATCCGCGAGCATCGTCGAAAGGAGAGTAATTTTCAGTGCATGAATGCGCTCGCTCGCGTGCAATGTTTCCCCGACGCCACTCAACAAGCCCGCGAAAAGCAAAACCACGACCAATCCACGTTTTATTCGCTTCATATCTCAAACGAAATGACGCCCCAGGAAACAGCCAGACGAATATCGCGCTTGGATCAGCTCTTATTTTGTCTCCCGAGTCCCAGCCAATAAGCAAAACCGAAATTTTGAAACTCATGACCAGCCGCGAAGTCCGAGTAAAGCCGACTCAATGATACTTTTACTGCACACCATTTTTCTGAGACCCGAGGACCAGTCTTGCATCGCTTTCGGGTTCAAACAAACGTCGCCGCAATGAAACTCGCGGAGAAATTGCTCGGCGCCGGCGAAGGCTTTTTGGATCGGCTGCTGTGCGTTGTCGGTGCCGTGGCATTTTCCCAAGCTCCGGAATTCATGCAGCAGTATATGCAACGGCTTGGCGGACACGTTGACGAAGCCCGGCGCCAGTTGATCCAATTTGAGCAAGCCGCGTCCCAATCCGGTCTCACGCTTGAACGATTCATAGCGCAAACCTCCACCAACGCGGACACCGCGGTCGCGAAGCTGGGCGGCGTCATGAGTCGTGCCGTGACGCGCGTCGATTCGCTCGAGTCTGCTCAAAGTGCGCTGCAAAACGCCTCACTTTGGACGCGACCATTTGTTTTTCTTCGTCACCTCGATACGTCCATTGCGCAGGGGACTTGGGCGATCTTCAAGCCAGCGGTGCCTACGACGGCGGAGGGAATGGTTTATGCACTGCTTGGCATGCTCGTGTTGCTTTCCATTTACCATCTCGGCGTAAAATACCCAATCGCCCGTGTGCGAGGCCGCCGCGTCAAGCCCGCCTACGTGCGAACATAGCTCGGTTCCGGATGGCGGTTCTCCGCCAGCGACTACAAAATGCCCGCAAGTATGCAGCGTATCCGACCACATGGGGCGGCGAATGAGCCATGAAAGCAATTGATTGAACTCGCGGTTAGTTCACTTTTTCGATAGACCTATCGCCACTGTATTGCGCGTATCCGCTGGGCCGAAGGTCTAACCGCGTCGCGCTTGATCGACACCCCCGAAAGCCCTCTGCTCCGGCCACGTTTTTGTTTCACCTCTTCGCGCCCTCATGCTCTTCAACTCACTTACCTTCGTCGTATTCTTCGCACTCGTGCTGGGCGCGTATTGGACGATTCAGTCTTGGAACGCCCGTAAAAATCTCCTCCTCGTCGCCAGCTATATTTTTTACGGCGCATGGAATCCTCCGTTTGCACTGCTGTTGTTTGCCACCACCGCCCTCGACTTTTTTCTCGGGTCACGCATCGCCCAAGCCGAAAATCCGTCAACCCGCAAGATGTGGATGATCGCCAGCGTCACCTCAAACTTGAGCATGCTTGGATTTTTCAAGTACGGGAACTTCCTTCTCGAAAACACCCAGTGGTTGCTCGCCCGGGCCGGCGTCGCCTACCAGCCGCCGCACCTGGATATATTCCTGCCAATCGGCATTTCCTTTTATACCTTCCACTCGCTGTCCTACACGCTGGACGTTTATCGCCGGGTGTGCGAACCGACCAAGTCACTGCGCGATTTCACGCTCGCAGTTTCGTTTTTTCCGCAGTTGGTCGCCGGACCGATCGTGCGGGCCGCGGATTTTCTGCCGCAGCTCGTTACCGCGCCAACGCTTCGCGCCGGTCAGTTTGGCTGGGGCCTCCTGCTGATGACCCTGGGCATGTTCGAAAAGATTGTGCTAGCCGACACACTGATCGCAGGCTCTGCCGAGGCCGTGTTCAATAACGCCGGGCCGGTGCAGACGCTCGATGCATGGACCGGCGTCGTGGCTTTTTCCGGCCAGATATTTTTCGATTTCGCCGGTTATTCGACATGCGCGATCGGCGCCGCGCTTTGTCTCGGTTTTCATTTGAAGGACAATTTCCGCTTTCCCTATGCGGCGATCGGCTTCTCAGATTTCTGGCGCCGCTGGCATATTTCACTGTCCACTTTTCTGCGCGACTTTCTCTATATTCCCCTCGGTGGAAATCGTTCCGGGGTGATTCGGGCGGCAATCAATTTGATGATCGTGATGTTCATCGGTGGACTTTGGCACGGGGCGGCATGGACCTTCGTGGTGTGGGGCCTGATCCATGGAATTTTTCTCGTGATCGAACGGGTGGCCAAGGCGATTTTCGGCGACGCCGCATGGACGCAGACTTTTATCGTGAAGCTTCTGGTCGGTATCGGAACCTACGTTGTGGTCTGCATCGCGTGGGTCTTCTTTCGGGCGGCAGATTTCCCTTCCGCCGCCCGCCTGCTCGCGGCGATGGCCGGGGTTATCCCGGTGGAGGGCGACCGCCTGTTGACCACGCGCGAAATCCTCCAGGTAGGCCTCGTTACTCTCGGTCTCCTGCTCGCCCACTGGTCGATGCGCGACACCAGCCTCGAAGCGGTCGTGGCCAAAATGCCGCGCGGTCTCGTTCTATCCCTCTGGACCCTCATGCTCTGCGCAATCATTCTCACCCAAGGAAACGGCAATGCATTCATCTACTTCCAATTTTGAACGTTCAATCCCTGCGCTTCCCTGGCAAGGGCTGCTTGTCGGCACGCTGCTGCTGACTGCGATCGCAACAGTCGCCTGGGAAATCCGGGCCCGTGCCTGGGGTTACGCTCCTGCCCTCAATGATACGTCCGATCTCTGGGCCGATCAGCGCACCGCGGTCCAACCCGATTCAGTGGTAGTCATCGGCGACTCACGCGCGCTGTTCGACACCGATCTCGACGCTGTAGAGCAAGGACTCGGGCATCGGCCCATCCAGCTCGCCCTCGTCGGTAGCTGCGCCTATCCGGTGCTTGAGAATCTGGCCAACGACGAGAGTTTCCATGGAACAGTCATTGCCAGTCTAATTCCGCTCATGTGGCTGGCTCCGCAGCCCGCGCCCCCCTACCAGAATTCGCTCAAGGCGATCCAGCGGTATCAGCGTCGCAATGTGGCTCAACGCGCCAGTCACCACCTTGGCATGATTTTGGAAGAGCACGTCGCCTTCATGAAGCAAGAGGACCTGACGCTTGAACAGTTACTCAAGCGCATCGATATCCCCAACCGCGCCAGTTTTCACGCACCGCCAGCGCTGCCACCCTATTTTCAGACAATCGATCGCGACCGTCGCACGCGCATGACCGAGGCGACCGCCAAGCCCGGTCCACTGCAGGACCGTGTAAAATACGGCTGGCTTCCGCTCTTTACTCCTCCGCCGCCCCCGAGCTACGTGCCGCCCGAAGCGTTTGCAAAATTCATGGGAGAATCCATCGAGAAGCGTTTCGCCGACACGGTCGCCGCAGTGAAAAAGATTCAGGCCAGAGGTGGAAAAGTCGTATTTGTGCGATTCCCGGTGGTCGGACCACTCAAGGAACACGAAGACAAACTCACGCCCAAAGCGGGCCCGTGGACCCGAATCATCGCGGAAACTGGAGCCCCCGGCATCTATTTCTCAGACCATCCCGAACTCATGTTCGATTGCCCGGAGTGGTCGCATTTATCAGCGGCTGATTCGGTGGAATTTACCAAGCGGCTGGTCCCTCATCTCAAAACGGCGCTCGCGCAATAAATCAAATCGTCCAAAGCTGGGAGGATGCGACTGCTCTTTCGTATCCTTCACGCGCTGTTGGCGGGGCTGTTTATTTTCGCCGCCGCGCTCCAGTATAACGACGTCGATATTGCCCGTTGGGTGGCAATCTATCTTGGGGCCGCCCTGGTCTGCATCCTGGATTTGATCAACCGCCCCAAACCGACGCTCGCCACGAGCGTTGGCGTAATCGCACTGGTGTGGTCAATCCTGTATGTCGTCCACGGAGCATGGAAGATTCCCCTGCCCGCGCTGTTTTCCGAATGGGAAATGAAGGATCAATCGATCGTGGCCGGGCGGGAAATGAACGGTCTGTTCATCATCGTACTCTGGATGGCATTCGCACGGTTCACCGGCAGAAAATACCTCTCAAAGTAAAACTGAGAAACAAACCAGTGGAGTGAACCACTTTTGCTCACTAAATCCCACTGATCCAATCTCCCGATATTAGGGAGATCTTAGTGTTCATCAGCCCGGAAAATTCACACCCTCCAACCTAAGGCATATTTCACAGAGGACACGGAGCTCTCACACAGAGGCTGCAGGAGGGCCCAAGGTGTATGAGCGTTCTTCGCCAAATGTTCATTTCCCGGAAAGCGCAAGATGAGCCAGTCATTGGATTTAACTTAAATTCCAGAATTGAAACGCGGAGCGGCGCGGAGTTCGCGGAGCAAAAAATGAGTGGATATCGCAGGTGAAGGGCCCACCTGCCGGGTGAAGGAACTTCGGAACAAAATGTGCAGGCTTTCTCCTCTGCGCTCTGCGCGCCCTTCGCGTTTAAACTGCGTTTTCCAGGATTAACTCGGTGAACTCCGTGTCAGCCCTCTGTGTTCTCTGTGACCAGAGTTTTTCTATTTCCCAGGCAACGCAAACGCCACGTAAGCATCACCGCTTTTCGTCCCCATTTTCCCGCCGCCGCATGCAATCACCACAAATTGACGGCCATCCACTTCGTAACAGGACGGACTGGCATAACCACCCGCCGGCAGTTTGGTTTTCCAAATCTCTTTTCCCGTCTTCTGGTCAAAAGCGCGGAACATCCCGTCCTTGCTGGCGCCAATGAAAACAAGCCCGCCCGCAGTGACCAGCGGTCCACCATAGTTTTCCGTTCCAGTCGGAGGCAGCCCTCGTTCGGTCAACTCCGGGAATTCGCCCAGCGTCACCCGCCAGAGATAATCGCCAGTGTTCAAATCAATCGCATTCAATGTACCCCAAGGCGGTTTCACCGCAGGATATCCATCGGGATCCAGCCAGCGATTATAACCGGTGTGCGTGTACGGTGGCGGTGGAATATCCGATTTCTTGGTATCAGGTTGATACGTCATCCAGCCTCCGTGCTGGTCTGGCGAGGGCGGCGGTGTCTCGCCGGTGAGATAGGACACCACGGCATCGCGTTGTTGGCCGGAGAGAAAACTCCAGGCGGGCATCACCGCACGACCTTTGGTGATCACCTCCAATATCTGTTCGCGAGTCAGGCGCTGCTTGATGTCGATCAAAGAAGGAACGTTCGACGCCTTGTTTCCCATGCGATCCGCACCGTGGCAACCCGTGCAGTTTTGCAGATAGACCTGTTGTCCGAGCGATGTCGCGCCACCAGACTCGATCATGCTCAACACCCACGCCATTTCGTTCGCGTTGACGTAAAGGATCCCTTTCGGATCAACCGCCGCTCCGCCCCACTCAGCACCCCCGTCGTATCCGGGAAATATAATCGTGCCTTCGCGGCTGGGTGGTACGAATGGCGCATGCCCGCGCAGGCGCGAGAATCGCTCCAACACCGCGCGGTGGGCTTCTGGCGTGCGGTTCGTAATTTCTTCCGCCGTAAAATGCTGCCGCGCAAACGCGGCGGGCTTAAGCGGCAAGGGCTGGGTCGGAGAAGTAACTTCCCCTGCGAGATCAGAACTGGGCGCGATCACTTCCTCCACCGGAAAGAGCGGCTGGCCCGTTTCCCGGTGAAACACCCAAACATGTCCCGACTTGGTAGTCTGCGCCACCGCTGGAATTTCTTTTCCGTCGCGATGAAGCATCATCAAATTCGGTGGCGCCGGCGGATCGCGGTCCCACAGATCGTGGTGGGTAAATTGATAATGCCAGACGTGCTTGCCCGTCGCCGCATCCAGCACGAGCAGGCAATTCGCGTACAAATTATTTCCAACCCGATCTCCGCCCCAGAAATCAAACGTCGCCGAACCGACGGGACAAAATACCAGTCCGCGTTCCTCGTCGACGGTCATACCCGCCCAGACATTTGCGCCCCCGACGCGCAGCCAGGCATCGGCCGGCCAGGTTTCATATCCCGGCTCGCCCGGAAAAGGGATGGTATTAAACCGCCACACCATTTTTCCGGTTCGAACATCGTAAGCCCGAATGTGTCCGGGAGCCGCGAGTGCCGGTCCCTCGCCGAGGCGAGCCCCCATGATAATCAAATTCCGAAAAATCACGCCGGGCGTGTTCGCCTGGATCGCGAGGCCGGTCACGTCGCGGCCCAGCCCTTCCGAAAGATCGATGCGCCCATGATTGCCAAACCCGTCGACGAGTTTGCCGGTCTTTGCATCTACCGCTTGCAGCCAGTGTCCGGCGCCAAAGAGAATCCTCCGATCGTCTCCGTCGGACCAATACGCCAGACCGCGGTTCACGCCATTCGGCTCAAAGGGTTCGTAGCGCCACAATTCCTGTCCGGTGCGCGCATCGAGCGCCACAAGTTTGAGCTGTGCAGTGGTGGCGTACATCACGCCGTCGATAATCAAGGGATTGCACTGAATCTGCGACGTATCGGGCCGGGCGTCTCCGGTATGCCAGGTCCACGCGACCTGCAGACCCGACACATTCTCCGGGATGATTTGCGCGAGTGTGGAATAGTGACTCGCCGATTTGTCCCCGAGATAAACCGGCCAATCGCGCCCCGCCGAGGCGCGGCTCGCAGAAGAAGCACCGCTCAAAAACAAACACATCGCCGCCATTCGAAACGCCGACTTTGGGGTAAGCATACGCTCCATCAAAACGCACAGCGCCTGGATTGCCAAGAAGAGATCGAAATCCTGTCTGCCGTTCGCCGCATGTTTTCCACCTTTCCTCAAAAAAACGCTGTAAGACGAATTCCCTTCCCCTTCGATCCCCCCATGAAGACAAAAGTCCTCACCTCCGTTATTTTGCTCATGTGCTCTTCCGCTTTCGCCACGCCACCCGGAACATTTCAGGCGCAGCTTGACGATTGGGCGAAGGGCGAGCCGGGCGGCGTCGCCGCGGCCTGGGTCGATCGCGACGGCGCTGTCTTTTTTCAATCAGGCAGGTTCGACGCAGATGACCCGCGCTCCCTCACACCCGACACTCAATTCGAAATCGGCTCGGTCACCAAGGTGTTCACTGCGCTCCTGCTCTCCGAAAGCGAGCGACTCGGCAAAGTCAGTCGCAACGACTCCGCGGCAAAGTACCTTTTGCCAAAAGACGATCCCGCACAGGCGACTCTGGCAAAAATCACGCTGCTGTCCTTGACGACGCACACTTCAGGTCTGCCGCGGCTCCCCGCCAACCTGGGCTTACGTCCCGAGACCGCTGCCGATCCGTACGCCGCGTACGATCGGGCCGCTTTGATCGCCGGGCTGCGTCTGCACGGTCCAACCGCCGCAGTTGGCAACAAAGTCGATTATTCAAATTTTGGAGTCTCAGTACTGGGCGAGGCGCTCGCGGAGGCATGGGGCACGTCGTACGCGGACGCTTTGCGTGAGCACGTCCTGCTTCCGCTCGGTCTGAAAACAACAACGCTGGGCCTCGCGGGAATTCCCCCTCCTTCCGATTTGGCCCCGGGCCATACGAACGGAAAGCGGGTACCTAACTGGACTGCTCTAGCCTGTGCCCCCGCCGGCGCGATCCGCAGCTCAGCGCGCGAGATGGCTACTTTTCTAACCGTATGTTTGGGCGGGGAAGACCAGCCGTTGCATACGGCGTTTTCCGCCACGATGCAGCCCCAACACGAGATCGCCGACACCGGCGGTGAAATCGGACTTGGTTGGATGATCGCAGGCGAGAAGGGCAAACCAGTCTATTGGCACAACGGCGCCACCGCCGGCAGCCACGCATTTATTGGTTTTGATCCCGGATCTGGCAAGGGAGTGGTGTTACTCGCGAACGTGCAAAAAGGTCTTGAAGAACTTGGTTTTGGCTTCCTTGGAACCAAGCCATCAAAACCCGCCACCACGGTCGCTCATGCCGGGGACTACACCGGCAGCTATCCGTTTGCACCCACGTTTGTAATCGTGGTGACCGCAAAGGATGGATCGGTGTTCGCGCAAGCCACCGCACAACCGCGACTCTCACTGCGTCCGGTGGCGACCGATCGCTTCGCGGTTATCGGCGTGCCGGCGGAAATTTCATTCGAACGAGCGGCGGACGGAAAAATCAACGCGCTGGTTCTGCATCAAAACGGAATGAACCAACGCGCGGCCAAGAAAGAGTAGGCTCCGACGTGCCCTGTAGGTGCGGCTTTCTTGTCCGTTATAGCTTCACGACGGCGGAACGCCGCGATTCGTGCGCATTGCCACGTTGGGGTCGCGGCATAAAGCCGCTCCTGCAAGAAAGGCTACGTCCCGAAAACGCGGAAATATTCCTCGAAGAATCGCGCCGCATCAACCGTCGTCGCTACTTCATGACGACCCGCCGCGTCCGGCTGCCACAGCGTGCGGCCTTTTTCAGGACCTTCTTTTAATTCAACCGTCACATTGCCGCGCTCGAGTGCGCAAATTCCGGGGACGAACGCATTCACCGCAGCAAGTGGATCGTGAAAATAGATTTTATCCTGCTTCGCGAACCACACCTGCGCAAAATCCAGCACCAGCTGTAACCGGGGATCCCGGGAAAAATGTTTTGCCACCTCCTCGCGCGACATCGTCACCTGGATCGTCACATCGAGTCCGTAACTGCGCAGCGCCGGTGGCGCACTGCGATACACGATGGCGGTCGCTTCGGCGTCGCACCTGGCATTCCACTCGGTATTGCCCCACGAAATTTCCTTCGCACCAAATTTTCCACACATCAGCACGACTTCCTTCAACAGGTGGGGGATTTCCGGGTCCGTGCGAAACAGCAGGCCGAGATTGGTCATGGGGCCAACCGCCAGCAGCGTGATTTCGCCGGGATGCGCCCGGATCGTCTTACGCAAAAATTCGATCGCTTCGCCTTCGGGGAAACGCGTGTCATGCGACCAACTTCCCAGCGCGGCGTGCTGCGGAGCGAGCGGCTGCGCCTGCTTGCCCACCAGCGGCTCGGAAGCGCCAGGGTATATCGGAATATCCTTTCGGCCGGCCGCATGACAAATCGCGCTCGCCATCTCGGCTCGTTTAACAGGTTCGCCCGACACCGTGGTAATGCCCAGCAATTCGCATTGGGGCTGCGCCAGCAAGTACGTGAGTGCAATCGCGTCGTCGATATCACTGCCAATATCCGTGTCGAACAGGACCTTCTTTTTCCCCGACGCCGCCACCGGGGCCGCGCGGCCCGCCGGTTGACCGAGAGTCATTAACAATCCCGCAGCGGCGGTAGACGCAATAAAACGGCGACGATCGAGATTCATGGAGAAAATATTAGAGAAACGATGGGTTCACTTTGCGAGTTTCAGCCAGCCGGAAGCTTTCATCCAATCTGCGACCCGATCCGGCCACGTGGTCACATTCTTCGCGGTGCGGCGCAGTCCGTAACCGTGACCACCCTCTGGATACAAATGTATTTCCGCTGGGATTTTGGCATTCTTTAGGGCGAGATAATAGAATGCCGCGTTCTCCACCTGCGCATGATCGTCCTCAGTCATCGCGATAAAAGTTGGCGGTGTCTTCGCTCCAGTCACTGACATTTCCGGAGCAACTGCGTTGTTTTTGTTTTCATCCGTCAAACCACCCGGATAAATCAATACACAAAAATCGGGCCGGCAGCTCACTTGATCAGCGGCATCGACGGTCGCGTAAATCCGCTTTCCATGATTGTTGCTCAAATTAGCCGCTAGGTGACCTCCCGCGGAAAAACCCAGCACTCCGATGCGATTCGGATCGACCCCGAATTCGCGTGCTTGATGCCTCACCAAACTGAGCGCGCGCTGAGCGTCCTGCAATGGCGCGGTTTGCGGATGCTTCCCCGCCCCAAGCGGAACACGGTATTTAAGCAAGATTCCCGTCACCCCGATGGAGTTGAGCCACTCGCAAACTTCGGTTCCTTCGAGATCCATCGCGAGAATGGAGTAGCCACCACCTGGACACACCAACACCGAGGTTCCCGTGTCTTTCGCAGGGTCGGGCCGGTAGATTGTGATCGTTGGATTGGATATATTTCCGAGACGAATCACCGGTCGGCCTGCAATCAGCTCATCGCTGGGTTTGCTCAAGTCTGCTTCAGCCGGAAGGACGACTGTATCGCCCGGCACTTTTCCCGGCCAGAGCGGGATCGTGCGCGGCTCAGCGGCCAGTCCCAGCACTGAGCTAATAAGCACTGCCACGATAAAAAGTCCCAAGGATAACTTCATGGTGTGTTAGTACTGGACCCGGCGTGCGGCGTTGTCGAGGTCAGCGCTGTGTATCATTCTGAACGAAGGGAAAAATCCATGGCCCAATCGCTGAACCAGAATGGATGCTTCGCGGTGCTCAGCGTGACAGATCGGCTTCAATTATTCAGGCCTCATCTCCACCAGATCCCATTTGTTGCCGTATAAATCAGCGAACACCGCCACGCGCCCGTAAGCTTCAGCGCGGGGCGACTCCAGGAAATTTACGCCGCGCTGGCGCAGGTTGTCGAAGTCACTCTCAAAATCATCCGTCTGCAGAAAGAGAAAAACCCGCCCGCCACTTTGATGACCTATGGCCTTTTGCTGGTCAGGTGTCGCCGCTCTCGCGAGCAACAGCGCAGTTCCGCCGCCGCCTGCCGGCGCGACCCGCACCCAGCGCTTGCCTCCAGAGCCAATCGCGGTGTCTTCCAACAAAACGAAGCGCAGGATTTCGGTGAAATAAGTAATCGCTTCATCGTAGTCGCGAACCAAAAAAGTGATCGAGGCAAGCTGCTGCATGCATTCACTGAAACACGATATTTTTCGCGAAGCGATTTTGTTTACGATCCATGTCGACCTCGGATAGATCGCGCAGAATATCGGGTCCGTTGCAGGAGCCTGTTTACAGGCGATCAGAATGTTCGCGTGGGGTCATCATACCCTGAACCGCTTGCCCGCTCGGCTTGCGCAGGGCCCCAGAGCGTGTCGAGAGCCAGGCAAGCTCCTACAAGCAGAAGGGGGAATTGCTCTTACAACTTGTCGGCGAACTCGGCGGGCGAACTCTAATTCCCTTTCCGGTGGACACTCACTCCCACCTGCCCCGCCAGCAGCAACACTCCTGCAATCAAGGCCGTCAGGCCGGCAATCCAAGGCGGCAGCGAAAGACCAAAAAGCACGGTCAGTCCGACGATGATGAGGTAAATGGCGAGGAAGAGATGAGCGATCATAGGAGTATGGGGTTACATTATTGACCGGTATCACGTCGGACGGTTCTGGGGATTATACCAGTCGCGCAATGCATTTTCTCTTTTCAGCGGATAGGGCCTCCGTTCCATTCAGGGACGTAGCCCTGCGCGGAAGCGCAGGGTCCCGCGCCTCCCGGCGCGAGCTACGGATCTCCGGAATGGCTCGATCTGGTACCTGACGGTGAAATGTTCGGTGTTGTTTGAAGGGATCCTTTCAACCCAGGGTTTATACCACCCGACGAAAAGCGCCCGAAACTCTCGCAACTCAGCCAGTCCCAATGCCCGATTCCGCGACCATTCGAAGTTCGACCTTCAAGGCTATTGTCGTTGGTGGATTCTCAAGCGGGGCCTTTGATCTGATTTTCGCCATCATTTATTACGGAAACCGGGGTGCCACCACCGTCGGAATACTCCATTCCATCGCGGCAGGGTTGCTGGGAAAGAAAGCGTCAAATGAAGGCGGGATAACGACGGCCATTCTTGGGTTCGGCTTGCATTTTCTCATTTCGCTCAGCGCGGCCGCGATCTATTTGCTCGCCAGTCGCAAGATTCCGTTGCTTCGCAATCAGCCCATTCCCTGCGGCGTCGCGTACGGAGCGATCATCTATTTTTTCATGAACATGGTCGTACTGCCGCTGTCGGCGCTACACTCCCATGCATTTCCTCCGCCGGTGGTCTTCGCGCCGATCGCAATTCATTTGTTTGGGGTTGGTCTACCCATCGCCCTCGCGGTGGCGCGATACTCAAAATAGAACGGCCTTGGGGAGGGAAAGTCGACGTGTCCTGAAAACGGCACGCGATTCGACGAATCTGACGGACAACCTGCGAAGAGCTGGTCAGCGGCTGGATGAGTAGTCTCTCTCAAGGATATCACGACTCGAGCGCTTGTTCTGACCGGATTACCTCATGACCATAAAATTCCGCCGCCTTGCATTCGCATTTTGTTTCCTCATCGGGGCCGCATCACTGATGCGCGCTCTGGATAAACCCGATGTCACCTACAAAATTTTTCAGTTTCCCGCAGACAAAATTCCACGCGTCGACGGCAATACCGACGATTGGTCCATGGTTCCGGAAAGTTACGTGGTCGGCACCGATCAATTGCGCGACGACTCGAAGAAAAATACCAACGGGTCAAAAACACTCGAGGTGCGAGTCCGCGTAGGTTGGGTCAAGGGACTGAACCGTCTCTACTTCCTCTACGAAGCAACCGACGATTACTGGGATTTCTCCCGACCCGATCTCCACAATGACACCTTCGAGCTGATCGTGGATGGCGATGCCAGCGGCGGACCGTTGCTCGACAAAGGAGAAACTCGTTTCTGGACACCCGCACAAGTAGGCGAAAGCGCCGCGATCGCGGACGATCGCATCAGTGCCTCAGATGCCCACTGGGCCGCGCATGGCGTGCAAGCCCAGAACTATCACATCTTCACTCCTGCATTGAACAAAGATTGGGCGCTGGCGTGGGGCGCGCCAACCTGGATCAAAGAATTTCCGTGGGCCAACGCCGCCTATGGTTATAACTTTAAACCCGGTGAACCGGGTAAGCTCGTGCTCGAATTCTGGATTACTCCATTCGACTACGCCGGTCCCGAAGGTCCACAACGTGCCGTGGAATCAGTGCTGACCGAAAACAAAATCCTCGGCTTGGGCTGGGCGATCATCGACTACGACGACGTGAACGCCAAAGGCAGCCACGGCTTTTGGAATCTCTCGACCAAACACACCATGTACGGGCAGGCATCCGAATTATGCGCGTTCAAGCTCATGCCCATGGAGTCATCGCTGCTGCCCAAGCTCGCGGCGCAGTGGTCCTGGAAAATTGTTGATATGGAGCGAAGGCGGGTGGCGTTCAAGGATCTGTCAGTGGGGAATGTCGCTGAATGGAAATGGGATTTCGGTGACGGATCCACGTCGGCTGAGCAAAATCCGGAACACGTTTTTGCGACACCCGGAAATTATATCACGATCCTCGACATCACCGGTCCCGACGGCACCGCGCGCCGGTCGAAAGTTTGGGAAGTACAGGTGAAATAGCGGCAGTACCTTCGCTCTTCGCAATGGCAGTTGTTGGTTCCCCAGGGACCGCTTTCGAAGTCCGATAGATGTGTAGCTGCGGGCGTTCCGCCTGCTGGATTTGAGCGAGCGCCAGACCTACAGGCCCGCGAACGCATTTCCCGTCGTGTAGCAGCCGTCGTCAGACGGCTGGCCAGCGGTGTTACCACCGCTGCTACACTCTAACAGAGCAACAAAGCGCGGAATCCACGGCGAATACCGCCGCCTTTATTTCCACCGCTTTTGTCTTTCCCCAAAAATCTCCGCCGTTAACGTCCGCCGATGCAATCTGACTGGGAAATGGGCCTTCTCTGGTATGGCGTATTCGTATTTTCGACGGTCTTGCACGAAGCAGCGCATGCCTGGACTGCCTTCAAATTAGGCGATGATACCGCGGCGCGTGGAGGGCAGGTCACGCTCAATCCCATACCGCATATCCGCCGCGAACCATTCGGCATGGTCGTCGTGCCAATCCTTTCATGGCTGGCTGGCGGATGGCTCATCGGCTGGGCAAGTGCCCCTTTCAATCCCGATTGGGCCAGGCGTTTCCCCAAACACGCGGCATTGATGGCGCTCGCCGGGCCCGCGGCAAATCTACTCCTGGTGATTTGCGCCGCGTGGTTTATTCGCATCGGGGTCGAGTGGAACTGGTTTGCTGCGCCGCAAGCGATTAATTCTTCGCGCCTCGTTGTGGCTGCGCAGTCCGGCTGGCCTGAATTTGCCGCGACAGGGGTCAGCGTGGTGCTGTCGCTTAATTTGCTTTTATTCGTTTTCAATTTGTTGCCGCTTCCTCCGCTCGATGGCAGCAATGCGCCGCTTTTGCTTTTACCCCCGCAAGCAGCCGGGAAATACGCTGAATTTTTGCGTGCCCCGATGCTTCGCGTAATCGGCGTGCTGGTTGCGTCGCGCCTGTTGGGTCCGGTATTTCCTTCCATTCTTCGCTTCGTCGCCAATCTCATCCATCCGCACACGCACTATTACTAAATCCCATGAAATCCCGCCTCCTGTTGTTTCTTCTTTTCTCATTCGGCTTCGTTTTCGCGGCCGATCCGACCCCGCCCCCCTCGCCCGCCGCTCAACAAGAGGCACGAATCGCGGCCGTGCAAAAACTGGCCAACAGCATTACTTATCGGAAAGGCGACACCGTCATTGGAAGCGGTCTGGCGAAAATTTCCGTCCCGGATCAATTCCGCTATCTGGATGCAAAAGATGCCAGCGTGGTGTTGAGCGATTTGTGGGGAAACCCCAAACATTCCGGTCTCCTCGGCGCCCTCGTGCCCACGGGGTTCGATCCGCTCGGCGACGAAAGTTGGGTGGTCGTGATCACCTACGATGAAGAAGGTTATGTGAAGGACGATGACGCAGCCAAGATCGACTACACGAAAATGTTAAAGGACATGCAAGAGAGCACCCGTGAATCGAGCGCGCAGCGCGTCAAGGAAGGTTATGGTGCGATCGAGTTGGTTGGCTGGGCCAAACCGCCACGTTACGACGCCGCGAGCCATAAACTCTATTGGGCGAAGGAACTGAAATTCGGCACCGACAAGGAAAACACCCTGAACTATAATATCCGCATGCTTGGCCGCCGTGGTGTGCTTGTTCTCAATGCCGTCGCGTCGATACATCAACTCGCGCAAGTCGAAAAAGCGACGCCTGCAATTCTGACCATGGTCAATTTCCAGGACGGCCATCGCTACGCCGACTACAATTCCAGCACCGACAAGACGGCCACCTACGGTCTCGCTGCCTTGGTGGCTGGCGGTATCGCAGCGAAGGCCGGATTGTTCAAGGGACTTTGGATTGCGATTCTGGCCTTTAAGAAAGTGATCATCCTCGGTCTCGTCGCACTCGCCGGTTCGTTCAAAAAACTGATCGATTGGATGCGGGGGCGCAGCTCGTCCACCACAAGCTCATCAACCGAGCCACCTGCGGCACAGTAAGGGAATCGGATTTTGCAATAGCGGACCGTCAGTAACCCGAAGTCCAGCCGGCGATCCAAGGAGTGTATTCAAAATGGGCTTAGACCGTGATCGAGAGTAGCCAAAGGCCTTGTAGGTCCGGCTCTCGCTCAAATCCTGGAGGCGAGCCGCCCAAGCTACATGTATCGGACTTTGATTTGCCTTCGTGTAGCAGTCGTCGTCAGACGGCTGGCCAGCGGTGTTGCCACCGCTGCTACATCAATGCCGCCTAAAACCGGCCCGTTCGAGTGGACTTGCCAGCCGGGATTTATGACACAAGGTTACGGACCATGATTATTGTCCGCTGGCTTCGGATTCACTCAAAAATCAATTGGCGGGTTCTGCTCGCGGCGTTCAGCCTCGGCGCTTCCGCCAGTCACGCGGCGCCGGAGGCGACAGTCGCGGTCAATCCGCTGCTCCGCGAGAGCACCCTGCCCTATCATTTGCCGCCGTTTGCGCTCATCAAAGACGAGCACTTCGGTCCTGCCTTCGAACAGGGCATGGCGGATAATTTAAAAGAAGTGGAAGCGATTGCGACCAACCCGGAAAAACCCACCTTCGAAAATACTATCGTTGCCCTTGAAAAGTCCGGCGAGCTGCTCGATCGCACCGAACGGGTGTTCAGCATCCTCACCGGTGGAATGACCAATCCCACGCTTCAGAAACTCGAGAGCGAACTGTCACCGAAGCTCGCAGCCCACTCCGATGCCATCCTGCTTAATCCTGCCGTCTTTGACCGCATCAAAACCCTTTACGACGCACGGACGAGCCTCGGTCTCGATGCGGAATCCGTGCGGGTGTTGGAACGTTACTATAAAGACTATGTGCGCGCAGGCGCCCGACTCAACGAAGCCGACAAAAGCAAATTGAGGGCTCTCAACACCGAGTTGGCGTCACTCTCCACTCAATTCAGTCAGAACACGCTCAAGGAAATCAATGCGTCGGCGGTGACTGTCGACCGTCCCGAAGAACTCGCCGGACTTTCCGAGGCGGCGATCGCAGCGGCCAAGTCAGCGGGTTCCGATGGCAAATATTCAATTCGTCTCACCAACACCAGCGGCCAGCCGCCTCTGGCCTCGCTCACGAATCGCGCCCTGCGTCAACGCGTGATGGAAGCTTCCGTGGCCCGTGGAAGTCGTGGTGGAGAATTCGACAATCGCGCCAGCATCGTGCGCATCGCTCGCCTGCGTGCAGAGCGCGCCAAATTGCTCGGATACGCGTCGCACGCCGCATTTCAACTCGAAGAGCAAACCGCCGCGAAGGTCGACACGGTGAATAAACTTATCGCGCAGCTCGCCCCCCCTGCCGTCGCCAACGCGCGTAAGGAAGCGGCCGCCATGCAAGCGATTGTCGATTCTGAGAAAGGGGGCTTTCAAATCGCTTCCTGGGACTGGGCTTTCTACGCCGAAAAAGTCCGGAAGTCGCAATACGCGTTCGATGAATCCCAGCTAAAACCGTATTTCGAATTGCGCCACGTGTTGGTGGATGGCGTTTTTTACGCGGCGACCAAGCTCTACGGCATTACGTTCAAGGAGCGTACCGACTTGAAAGGGTATAGCCCGGACATGCTCGTGTTCGAGGTGTTTAACGAAGACGGTACTCCACTCGCGCTTTTTCTCGGCGATTATTATGCACGTCCGAGCAAACGAGGGGGCGCTTGGATGAACTCCTACGTGCCGACCTCAGGTCTGACCGGCTTCCGTCCCGTCGTCGCCAATCACCTGAACATTCCCAAACCGCCCGAGGGCGAACCGACGTTGCTGACATGGGATGAAGTGAAAACCACTTTTCATGAATTCGGCCATGCACTGCACGGCATGTTTTCGACCGTAAAGTATCCGCGTTTTGCCGGCACCTCCGTGCCGCGGGACTTCGTGGAGTATCCGTCGCAAGTAAACGAGATGTGGCGCGAGTGGCCCGAAGTGCTCGATCACTACGCGAAGCATTATCAGACGGGCGCACCCCTGCCACGGGAGTTGCTCGATAAGGTGCTCGCGACGACCAAGTTTAACCAAGGCTATCTCACCGCGGAATTAGTGGGCGCCAATGTGATAGACCAGGCATGGCATCAATTGAAACCCGACCAGATCCCTGCCGCCGAAGACGTCGCGGCGTTTGAGGCCGCGGCGCTCAAACGTGCCGGAGTCGATTTCGCTCCCGTGCCGCCCCGCTACCGCAGCACCTATTTCTCGCATATTTTTGCCGGCGGTTATTCCGCGGGTTATTATTCCTATTTTTGGAGCGAAGTTCTCGATGCGGATAGTGTTGAATGGCTCAAAGCCCACGGCGGCCTCACCCGTGCAAACGGGGATCACTTCCGCGCCACTCTTCTTTCCCGAGGGGGTAGCGAGGACGCGATGAAGCTTTTTCGCGACTTCACCGGAGAAGAGAGCCCGTCCATCAAGCCACTGTTAAAACGGCGGGGACTCGACGCCCCAGACCGTCAATAAAAATGCAAGTGATATGAAGGAACCGACTTATATAAGTGACAACTGTTGGCATCACGCCGGAGCCGTTCAGTTTGGCCCGTGAGAACAAAGTGAGTTTCGCAGGCTTTTGACAGAACTTTAGGCGACAAAGTACGTCTAAAGTGTCAACTTAGTGGAACAACGAGCCACACCATTTCGCCATAATGACCACGCCAGAGACCTCGCCCAATGAAGTAGCGCCAGCCCGCAAGGCTCTGCGTGTATTGTATGCGGATGACATGCGTCAACTCCGTGAATTGATCGTCATCGTTCTGGGACGCGACGGCCACATGGTTGAAACCGTCGCCAATGGTCAAGAGGCGATCGATAAGATTGCTGCTACGGCTGAACCTTATGACGTGATCATTACCGATCATCACATGCCAGGCATCAATGGATTGGAACTCGTCACGAGTATCCGCAACACGTCATTTGCCGGCAAAATAATCGTATTTAGCTCCGAACTGAGTCAGGCCGTGGACGAAGCCTATCGCCGTTTAAAGGTGGATCACATTCTCCCCAAGCCAATCTTCCCGGCTCAATTGCGAGCCGTGTTCGCGACCCTATAAAGACCGGCGCGGATCCCAACCAACCTGCTCAAATACAGCGCCCCATTTCCGGGCGCTTTTTTTGCGAACCGGCAACGTCGCCACCATTTGTCCGAGGTGGTCGCCGATTTCCACATTGGCGATCTGTGATCGTTTTTTCACGCCGTGTCTCCTTTCGACCTCGCCAGATAATGCGGCGCAAGGAACCAACGATAAATTCCTCCTCCCAAGAGCCCGCCAGCCACTGGCGCCAAAATATAAACCGTGAACCAACCGTTCCCGTTGGTTTCAAAGACCACAGTTCCCCAGCCGGCCAAAGCGCTGAATACCCGGGGGCCAAAATCGCGCGCGGGATTGAACCCCGCCATTGTCAGAGGTCCCAACAACGAAATCAGGATCGTCACCGTCAATCCAATCGTCACAGCGACCAACGTGCGCGGACGCGATTCATTCGTTTCGTCAGTGCAGGCAAAAATCACGAGCACGAGAATACCCGTCCCAATCATTTCAATGGAAAACGCCTGAAACGCGGATACCGTCCCGCGAAGAGAATCAGTCAGAGCCAAACCGCCTGGATTCGGAAAATACTCCCCGAAAATCATCGCCGATGCTTCACTCCCCGCGGTCCCTCGCACAATCGCATGAGTCGCCTCGTAGGACACCAGTTTACCCTGATAGATTCCATAGAGCACGACACTCGCAATCATCGCGCCGAGTAATTGCGCGGCCAGATAACGCGGCACCATTTTCCACTGAAACGAGCCCCACGTGGCGAACGCGATTGTCACCGCCGGATTGAGATGAGCGCCGCTGAGACTCGCCGTGAGATAAATGGCCGTGGCGATTCCGATGCCCCAGACAATCGCCACCTGGAAAATCCCCACTTGCGCACCGGTCAAAACCGCGGTGGCCACGCTTCCACATCCGAAAAACACGAGGAGGAAGGTGCCCAGCACTTCGCCTACCAGCCACGCAGGCATGAACGCCTTTGGCTGATTCATCGTTTCATGGCTTGCTCGCCATCCAGTTTGAAACTGTCACCGATCGCGGCGAGATGCGCCGAATCGAGTTCCGCGTCCGACAATGCGCACAAGGCTTCCATTCGTTTGGAAATCTGCTGGGCGACTTGAACGAAAGCGGTCCTCTTTTGGTCATCGGTACCCTCGACACCGGCCGGATCGGGCGAACTGAAATGCACCATGATCGCGCGACCGGGAAAGATCGGGCACGACTCCTTCGCGTTGTCACAAACCGTGATCACGATTTTGAAGCTGACGCTTTTGAATTCGTCCCACGATTTGCTTCGCGCGCCACTCGCATCGATTCCGTAAACCTCTCTCAATACCCGCACCGCATACGGATTGATTCGCCCGGTGGGATGAGAACCGGCACTATAGGTCTCGAAACGCCCCCGGCCTTTTTCGCGCAGCAAATACTCGCCGAGCACGGAGCGGGCCGAATTACCGGTGCATAAAATCAGAACTTTGTGAGCTGAGGAATTCATTAACAACAACGGGCTTTGGTTTTGGACTTTGATGAAACGGTCACGCAAAAAATGGGACTGCTGGCCGCGAATTTGGGCGCCAATTTTCGGCGGGTTTCGATATCGCGACCGAATAGCTCATTTCCACTCACGCAATCCTGCAGACAGGCAAGATTCGCCGCCAACTCCCGCGATGGCTTTGATGGCAACCGATAGATCATCCAGTTCGCCTCCTTCCGACATTCAACGAGGCCATTCTTTTTTAAATAGCCGAGGTGCTTTGAAATTTTCACCTGGGGTTCGCCGAGGATTTCCTGAAAGTGGCAAACGCAGAGTTCGCCATCCTGCAACAGGTGCAAAATCCGCAACCGGGTTTCGTCGCACAAACACTGATAAATCCGAATCAGGCTCATGGTGTTCAGCAACACTGCCCGGAATTTCCTGCCGGACCACAGCCGCAACCGCCCGATTCAATGCCGCAAGCTTCGCGCGCCAGGCAGTCGGTTTTTTTGTTACCCAGCCGGAATACTATCTGCCCCCCGTTCTCTTCCACGGAGTCTATCCTGAACTGCCCCACTGGATCGCTGCCGTATTCCACCTCCACGTCCAACTCGACGGACGGCAGTACCCGGCGGGAGAGATCCAAAATATGGCTCAATTTTCCCGCGGCCAACCGGTGTTGCGGACTTTCTTCCGAAACCCATGTTTGCAACAAACACGACTCCGAGCGGCGCACCGTGCCGCCGCAATCGACGAAATTCTTCGTCACGTGCCCCACTTCGGTGATGTGGAACTCAGCCGGGATCGATTCTCCACCAGGAAGGATAAAGGCGACCGTACTCTCCTGATATCGCAAAAGTGCATTTCGAAAAGTCGTGAGGTTCATACCATGTTAGGAATATTCCTTTCAAGGAATATGCAAACATAAACCTCATGCTTTTGTTTTGTCGGAACGTCGGCTAGAAATGGGCGATGACTTCCGCGGATGTTACTTCACGAATGATGGTGAATACCGATTATCCCGCTGTACTGGCGCTATGGCGGTCCACCGAGGGCGTGGAAATCGCCGAAGGCGATGCCGACGCGGAAATTCGCCGGTACCTGGACAGAAATCCTGGTCTCAGCCGCGTCGTCATCTGTAACCAAAAGGTAACGGGCGCCGTTTTATGCGGCCACGATGGGCGTCGTGGACTGATTTATCATCTTTCAGTAGCAAAAGAATGGCGTGGGCGGGGATTCGGCCAGCGACTCGTAAACGAATGTCTCGACGGATTGCGCCGCGCGGAAATCAAGCGGGTCTTAATTCTTGTCGATAAATCCAACGAAGCTGGCCGGAGATTCTGGGAACGGCAGAAGTTCGAAGAGATCGAAATCGCGACGCCCATGGGCCGCGATTTGGAGTAACAGGACGATTATCGGCCTCCGTATGTGTAGCCCGCGCCGGGAGGCGCGGGACGGTTCTGCAAGAGCAACGCACCCCAATGGGTGGGCGTCGGTCTCCGCACCGACGCTGATCGTCGATGTGGAAATCGACGACCACCTCTCGTTGGATTTTCGCAAGGAAGCAGGAATCACCCCAGAAAACTCAGATGAGAAACCGCTAATCCACGCTAATTGACGCTAATCAATAAATTCGAAAGAAACTGAACCAGAAACTGGTTCACCTGACAGGTGAGCAGAAATCTCTGAACGAAAACCAGCTATTGCCTGCATTAGCGCCGATTAGCGAAAATTAGCGGTTAACTGACTTAGGAATTTAGGATCACTCCTCCTTTCTCGGCTGAAACACCGCATCCTCCAGCGGTACGTTATGGGTGATCGACTCCACGGTCGTGATCATCTGCATCGCGGGATTTGTCACCACCGTGCGAAACGGGAACACCAATCCGTCGACGCGTCTAAAATCGGAAAACTCAGCGATCACGTTGAGCACGCCACTCGCCCCCGCTTGCATCGCCGTTTCCATCCGCAGGAGCTGTCCGGTCTTCGCGTCGAAATAGAGTTTACCGGCTGGTCCGGCGATCGTCGCGAGTGAAATCCCCACACAGCGCCGTCCCTGCTCTTCGCGTTCATCGAGCTTTTTTCGAAGGGGACAGGTTTCATACAATCTCATGGCGCCCTGCAAATCCGTCGAATTTAACATTTGCTGAAGCTCCGTGCCTTTCATCACACGATATCCCTGGAGTTCGCTCCACGCCCAGCCGACGTGGCTGTCATACCCTTCCCATGATTTGCCCATTCCCGGAGTGTCGGTTTCCATCACAATCAGGTTCGGCAATTTTTGCGAAATCACCGTGCTGACTTTTAAACCGGACGTCGTGACGTGCGTGACCTCCTTGGTGACACGTGAGGTGATTTCGCCGAGGGTGCCCAGTCCCCGGGAGTTGCGATAACCCAACAGGATCTGGTTCACGTCCTGGGTTTCCTCGATAAAATCCAGCGGCGGGCTCAGCAGTACCGGATCAACGTCTTCGTTGTGCAGCATCCAAAGAATCGTCGTCTCCGTTTTTCGATCACCCTGGGTTCGCGTCGTACGAAACGGTTCCAGCACCAGGCCAACCCGGCGAAAATCAGCGTATTCGATCGTCAGCGGCCCTCCGTCCACTTCCGGAATTTCGATTTTCACCCTCAGTCCGGTCGCCGCGTCGAAGTACCATTTACTCTTCACTCCAGTCGTATCTTCCATTGCGAGCACCTGCATCCGAACTCCGCCAACGATCTCGTCGGGCAACAACTTCTTTGATGGATACATGGTCGGCACGCGCAGTGGCGACCGGAAATTTATGCCCAGAAGATTTTGAACATGTTCCTCCCGTGATAACGGCCCAGATCCGAGCATATCATTATGCTGCCAGCCGACATTCCCATCATAGGCCTGCGTCAACCGGCCGTAGACCGGCAGTTCGTAGTCGTAGCGATAACAATCTTTTGCATTCGACCGTACGTGAAGTTCCACCGATGGGCGGTCCGAACCATAGTTGATTTGACAGAGATAATCCGCACCGCGCAGATCATAGATACATTGCGCACCGCCCAACTTGTCGATCCAGCGCAGCAGAATCGCTCTGATCTTCTGGTCGTCGTTTCCGTTGTCCGCCGCCAGCGGAAACGCCACCGCTAAACCAAAAAGACATGCGAGACAGTAGCGCGTAATGGAATGAATCGATTGCATGCGATTATTTTTGTGCGGCATTCGAGACCAATTTCTCCTTGAGCCAGAGCTTGGCCGCATCAACTACCGGATCGCGTCCGGCCGTGAGGTCTGCGCGGGTACGCGTTACGATTTTGTCCGGCACTACTCCGCGCCCCTCGAGCATCACTCCCGCGGATGTTTGCAAATCCGCGATCACATACTGCAGTACGTCGCCCGTGGGCAGCGTCTTGAATGATGACGGCAATGCCGCACCCGCGCTGGGCTCGCCAAATATCCTCGCACGACCGGCCTCCTGCAGGCCCGCGGCCATGATCTCACTCGTGGACGCCGAACCTCCATCAATGAGCACCGCCACCGGCCCGAGAAAGGCGTTCGCCTGCGGAGCGACGGTGAAATCGATATGCCCCTGGCGAAGACGCATGCTGCCCATGAGAAATTCGCGGTCACTCAACCAGCCGGTGATTCCTGAAGCCATGACCGCAATCCCTCCGCCGTTGCCACGGAGATCCAGGACCAACCCGCCCGGCGTCGGTATCGACCGCAGCGCTGCACGGATTTCCTTCATCGTCGCGCGGGCGAAGATATTGAAATGCAAATGGACCAATCCGTCTCCATCGAGGTGCGATCCGCATTTGACCGGTAGTGACGGGAAATCGCCCACGGGCTCCGACCACACGCCCGCATAGAGCTCAAAGGGAATTTCCATCTCCCGCTCGACGCCGTCGATGCCGAGCACGGTCAGATGCAATTTCGATCCCACCCTTTTCCTCAAATTACTTCCCGCGAATCTAACCATGTAGTTCGTCGTCCGTTCGGGTGAATAACCCGCATCGATCAGGAACCGGCGCATATCTCCCATCGGCTGCTGTTCAATTATAGTGATCGCATCACCCACCCGCAAGCCTGCGCGTGCCGCCGGCGAATCCAGGTCCACTTCCGTGATCACGACCGCTTCCTCAACTGCAGCCACTTCGATTCCAATCGTGCCTATCTGCGCCCGCTCCGACGGAGTGTAGACCGCGAGCTCCCGCGGCAAAATTGCGAAATGGCTCTTATGCAGTTCGCCCAACATCGATTGCAGCAAGGTTCGCAAAGCAGCCTTGTCGGAGGCATTTGGCAGCAATGGTTGGTACTTGGTTTTAATCGCGGCCCAATCCACCCCACCAAAAGTGGAATCGTAATAAGCGTCGTTCACCGTGGACCACACAAACTCAAACGTCTTGTCGCGTTGACTCTCCCAACTCTCGCCCGGGATCGCCGCTGGTTTCTCCGGCGGGGAATCGACCGCCAGACTTCGGCAGATAAACGCCCCGCTCAAACAGAGGATGATGCAGCAGGCCCGAAGCTTTCTCAGCATGCACAATATAAAACGGATCACTCCGCGGTCCGCAATCCTCAGGGTGCAGAAATGTGATAGCGCAAATCATCGCCACAGCCTTCGCAATCGAGTCGTCCCCAGGGACCGCCGAACCCCAGTTCAGCTGAATTGGTAAACGAAACCTCAGCCACAAAAGGCACAGAAAGCACAAAAGATTTTTTGCGTCTTTTGTGCCTTCTGTGGCGATCCGCGTCGAATCATTCGGAGAGGGAAAAGGGTTACCGGACAATCTAAAATGCCCTAGCTATCCCACCGAAATGCCCCGCTCCCTCAGACTCGCGTCCTCGGCGTTTCCTGTAGGAGCTTGTTTACAAGCGATCAGAACTCACGAGTACATTCGTGATCCGGCCGGCCCCTAAGCCCGATACGATTCAATCGATATGCCCACGAAACACACGAAAAAGCACGAAATGAATACATAGGGTTTGGAGAACAAAACGAAACTTCTCACGGAACAGTGACTTCGCACTCCAAATCGACGTGAAGTGTTTTCGATCAACTTTCGCGTTCTTCGTGTGTTTCGCGGGCAATCCCTCTGCGGGGTGCAGCTAAGGCACGTTCCGAGACTGCACTCCGTCTTCACGGCCGCGTCGCCAACTCCAGCCCTTCCAAAAACCGCATCGCCTCCGTCCGCGCGCCGCCGCACATCTCCTCAGTCGGCCGCAGACTCACGCAAACCGCCGGGCGCTCGGGCCGGCCAAAGATCGCACAACGCAAATCGGGCAGCAGTTGCACGCACGGCACGCCCGCCGGCTTGCCATCGGGCATGCCGGGGATGGGCGAAGAGATACTGGGCGCGATACAACACGCGCCACACTGGGAACGACAATCCACGTTACTGCAGGCTCAGGAACACCCGGGGACCCTTGCCCGCTTTCGCCGCACCGGGACCGTCTTTCGCGAGGAACAATCGCTCCGGACTGATTTTGCCGACGTTGATAAAGTAATCGCGGACTTGCTGCGCGCGTGCCGCAGCGAGGGCGCGCAGATCGTTTTCGTTCACTTGGATCGTTTCAGTCAGCCGGCCGGTCATTTCCTCGATTGTCGGTCCACCCAGCTGGACGGTGTCAGTGTTTTTTGCTCCGGTCACGGTTTCCACTTTAGTTTCCTTATGCTTATCTTTTCTGAGTTTCTTCAATGTCACGACATCGACCATCCGGCCGAAAATACCCTTGCGGCGTTCGGGCTCCGGCGCCGCCGCGACTTCCGGCTTTTTCTCAATTGGCGCGCCAAATCCGGTCCCCGGCGGAAATTTTTCATCGAATAGTTTCTGTAACATCGCCGCGCTTTCGTCGGACGAAATCTCCAGCTGCTCCGGCGGTGGAATGGTTGGCGTCGCCGCGTGTTTCTCCTCCCATACCGCGTGCCGGATCAGCTCCCTGAGTTTCTGCTGCTTCAACGCGTAAGTATCCGCGGGACCGTCATAGCTTCCCTCGAGACTCACACTTAATGCGGGGCGGTTGGTGAGCGCATTCACCATCGTGTCCAGTTTCTTGATTTCACCCGGCTGCAACGTCGAGCCACCGGGATTGAATTCCTGGTAGGCAAGCTCCTCTCCGCCACCGCCAAACATCGAACCGAGCAACGAAAACGGCGACACCGCGGCCTTCGTCAGCAAATTGACCACCACCCGCACTACGACCGCACCGATTCTAAAATTAGGATCGTCCAGACTGCCTTGGATCGGCACATCGATAATGATTTTTCCATCGCGATCCTTCAACAACGCGACGCCGAGACGCACCGGCAAATGGGTGGCTTCGGGACTCTCGACGCGGTTGCCAAACGTAAACTGGTGAAGCGTGATCACGTCCTTCGAATCGATTTTGCTCCCATCGAGCACAAACTTTACGTCGAGCAACAGCTTGCCGCGCGCGAGTTCAAAGCCGGCGTATTTTCCGCTGTACGGGCTGAACGGCAGCAGATCCATGTTTTTCAAATCGATTTTTAGATCGACGACTTTTTTCGTGCCGAGCGGATCAAGTTCACCGGTGATCGCCACCGGTCCGGCCCCGTTGACGACCGCTTTCAAATCCACTGAGGCCTTCGCCAGATTTTCGGACGACAGCCCGCTAATCGTTCCGCCAAACTGATTCATCGTCATCTGCACGTTTGGCTCGACCGAACGATCGGCGAAACTAAAATCTCCCTCCGTGATCACCACGCGAGCCACAGTGATTTTCGGTGATTGCGCGCCAGCGACAGCTGGTTCGACCGACACGGGGGGCGTGCCACCCGCAGGCTTCGGTTCCGTTTTGATCACACTGGCAAGATTGAGCGATTTGTCAGCGGCAACCGCAACGCGAGCATACGGCGCCGTGACGGCAATCTCATCGAGAGAGACGGTCATCGTGGGAGTCGTGCTCGCTTTTAATCCTTTGAGTTCGAGTGCGGCGACACCCGCCAGTTCCGCGTTGTGCGCACTGTCAACCAGTCCGAATTTTTCCAATTTCACATCGCCCGTGACCGTGGCTGCAAGCGGCTTACCTTCGGGCATCTCCGCTTGGACCGAGAGATTTGTCGTGACCGAACCCTGGGTGAGCCGGGCATTCACGAATTGCTCAAGATAAGGACTGAGCGGCAAAAGCTCCACGCCGGTCACGCTGGTTTTAAGGTCAGCCTTGAGCGCCGGTAGAATCGTCACAGTTCCTTCCAAGCTTACCGTGCCCTGGGGAGTCCAGTCAAACGACACTTGGGTGGGGATCGCGACGCCATCCGCCAATGTGACATTTTTCAATGCGAGCTGGAGATTATTAATGCCAAGTTGTGCCGGACGCGGCGCCGCAAGATCGTTGAATTCGGCACGAAAATCTTTCACGGAAACGGCACCAATTAGAATCTGCGGAAGCGGCGCACCGGGCGATGACGGCGGCGGGGCAGTTCCAGATCCCGCTTTTGCCGGTAGAAACATCGTGATGAGATTGATCGCGCCGTCTTTCTCGCGTCGCACCACCGCGTGTCCGCCCACGGCAGCGACGCTCGCCACCGACGCATTCATCGCCAGGGCGTCGGCTTGCGCCCCAGTCACGTCGAGCGAAGCCAATTCGAGCGCGGGTTGCTGTGTCGCCCTTTCCGTCACTTTGAGATTACGGAGATGAACCTCGCCATTGGTCAGCTTGATCACATGCGTCTGTCCACCGAGCGCGATTTCGTAACTGCCTTTAATCGTGAGTTTGCCGTCAGTGATATCCGATTGGATTTTCTCGCCGGTGTATGGGGCGTATTTCTTCAGGATGAGATCTGTAATTTGGAAATCTCCGCGCGACGCCACCGGATCGGCCGCCAGCGTACCCGCCCACGCAAATTTTTCTCCGGCTTCCGTGACTGCTTCCAGGTGATACGGCGCACCTCGCGCACCGACCGTGCGGAATTCAGTCAACGCGAACGTCAGCGGTCCCACGGTCGAACGGAAGGGCTCCTTGCGCGACAGATCTTCAAAATCCACGCGAGCCTGTCTCACCTTCAGACTCCCAACGCGCAATGGACGACCCGGCTTGTCCGATTTCGGCGAGGCTTCGATGGTCGCTTTTAGTTTTGCGATGATGTCCGCGAAATTAAGCGTGCCGTCCGCCAAAATCTCCGGCGCGACATGAAACGCGTCGAGTTCGATTTCACCCAGAACCCAGTCGCTGCGCAACGAAGCGAGCGCATCGAAATTTACATACAGCCGTCCCCAGCCAAGGAAGGAGCCTTTCCCGTCGGCCGATCGCACATCAAAATTTTCCAAGGTTAACGAAAGGGCGTAGGGGTTAAACCGTACTTTACCCACGGTTACAGTGCGTCCCAGTTCAGTGGAGAGGCGTTTCTCCAGTTGCGATTTCAAAATCGGCGGGACGATTACGAATCCCACGAGTGTAAAAACAGCTAGAACAACCGCGGCAATCCAGAGATTGCGGCGCATACGGGAGGGAGGGGCAGCGGTTTTCATCGATCCCAGAGTAAGCGTGCCCGCGCCGGATGCAAATGCAGCTTGCCGCCAAATTTTCGGCCGGATACCACACGCCTTAATGAGTTCTCTTACTCCCTCGAGTCTCTCGGCCCGCGCCCTGACTGCCTTCCTCCACGAAAAGATTCCGCTGAGTAAGGCCATGGAGGTTAATGTCGCCGAACAGAACGGCACAGAATTGATCCTTGAAGCACCGCTTGCCGCCAATATCAACCACCTCGGCACGGCCTTCGGCGGATCGCTGCACGCCCTACCCACTCTCGCCTGCTATGCGATGCTCTGGACCATCCTCCGTGATGCGGAAATTGACGGTCATGTGGTGGTGAAGCACAGCGAAGCCCACTACCGCCAACCCGTGAAAGGCCGCCTCCGCGCGAAGTGCTCGCGCCCCTCGAAGACGATCGTGGCGCAGTTCATGTCCGACCTCCGCCGCAACAAGAAAGCCCGCATGGATCTCGAATCGATCGTCGAAGGCGAACCCGGCAAACCCGCCGTGGAATTCCAAGGGACATTTGTGGCGCTGGTGTGAAGCGGCACCCTTACTGAGTAAAACGTTTGCCCGCGAAACACGCGAATCACGCGAAATCCAAACCAATCGGTCTAATAAGCCCTAGTCAGTATTTCGCGTCCGGATATGAATTGTGTAATGTCTTAAGGTGTAGCCCGCGCCGGGAGGCGCGGGACCCTGCGCTCCCGCGCAGGGCTACATCACTTATACCGGACATGGATAGGCACTACCGATTTCTTGGTGAAGACGAGTCCCATCCTAACGAAAACCCCTCGTCTCTATTTCGCGTCCTTTCGTGTATTTCGCGGGCAAAAATCTGGTGGCTTTCTCCGTAAACCCGTTTCCCATTCGTATTATTCGCGTGATTCGCGGGCACCTTCTTTTTCTCCTAAAAAATACAAGCCCGGCCGCTTTCGCGGTCGGGCGGTTTTGACATGGGGTCGGACCGACTGCCGGATAACAGAATCCCCGGCGGCGCGCCCCACCATCGTAGCTGAAGTTAGAAATCAAACGAGTTGGTTAACTGATAGCCGGCGCCTTGCTGGATGCGCGCAAGTGCAATGCTTCCGTCCGGATTGATCCGGCCGGCGACGAGTTTGTCCGACTCGCCTACACTCTTGACGTTCAGCTGCACGCGCCAGTCCACCTTGCGGGTGATTTTCCGTTTGTAGCCAATCCACGCATCAAGGTGCGTGTCGCGCTTGCCGATGTAGGGCTTGTTAACGTCCAACCCACCGAGCGTCACCGCAGTCACGTTTGCGTAGTTTGGATCATCCGAATTCGCGTTCTTGAAGGTCGGATCGTATTGATAACCGATAATGCGTCCCGCCTCCATGCGGAAGGCACCGCCAATGAAGACGCCTTTCGCGAATCCGCGGTCGAAAGCGTAAGTCGACACCAGGTTCAAGCGCCAGGGCGACACTTCGGGAGCCGCATGACCGAGTTCGTTCAACAGCACCGTGTACGGCCCAACGATGCTGCCATTCCACTGATTCTGGATTTGGTTGCCGTCGCCATTGCCCCACTCGCGCAATTGACCGCCGGGACCGTTGAAGAATTTGGTCATGCGTCCGATAAACTCCGACGACACGGGATCGATATTTTCATGCGTCGCGTTGATGTGAACGTAATTCACCGTGATGTTCCAATTCTTCACCGGCTGATAACTCAGTTCGTATTCGGTGCCGTGCGAGAGATTATCCACGGTCGTCTGGTGATTGCCGAAGCTGGAACCGCCACCGACGAGGAAATTCGCCGTCGGCGCTCCCCCATTATAGTAGGAGTTTTTCAACTTGCCCGTCTTCATTCCGATCGATGGATCGATGTCAGGCGACAATTTGAAACTCTTGAAGAAATTTGGCGAAAACGGCGCATTCAACCACGCGGCGACAATGGCGTCGCCACCCACGTAGCGATGCGTGGTGCCGCCTGCATCTGTAAACACACCGCCTTTGTGATTATAGAGATCGAATGCCGCCTGTTCAGCCGGGGTGTTGCTCGGCAAACCATCGGCGAGCGCATAATTCCAAGTGGTGTCCAAATTCGCTGAAGCGGCTTCGCCATCCAACCCTCGTTGGAGAATCGTGGCCCAGCCGTAACCCCAGATCGAACCATCGGCGAGGAAGTAACCGTTTTGGCCGAGACCACCAATCGAGTTTCCCTCGGTGCCGGCCAGCGTGGCGTTGGCCACCTTGGTTTTAAACCAGTCCACCTTGAGCGAGAGTTTTTCGTTAAACGTCGTGAGGGTGAAACCATATTCCTTTGTATTGCCGATCGCGTTTGGAATTGGGTTTCCATTCAAGTCAAGCCGGGTCGCGTCGGCCTTGAAATTTCGAGACCGGTCATAGAAGACGCTCAGCGTCGTGCCCCACGGCAGCTTCGAAGTGAGTGCTTTCGGCAGGTGATAAACTCCACCCCATGATTTGCTTTCGCCCCGCACATCGGTGCGTGACGTCACATCATCGTCGTAATTCAGACTCGTGAACCCGCTGAACTGATCCTTGTTTGAGTTGGTCTGGTAATTCGTAATGACATCCTTACGCCAACCGACCGTTGGGACCAGGTCGCCATCGAGGAAATATCCCTGCCACGTGAAACCACGCGAGATATCGCGAAACCGGGTGCGGTTCGCACCCTGAACCAGACTCGGAAAGTCACTGCCATTGTGTGAATCCATCCAGGTGATTTGTTGCTGGGACCAGCCGACGTAGTTGGCAGGATTGGCCAGTTGGTTGGCATTCACCATCGTTCCGTTCGTGTAGTTGAGGAACGAGTAAATCGGAATCAGTGGCTTGGCCGGATCCGCCGCGTATGCCGCGTTGGCATCCGCAGGCGAGTGCCCCGATGCGTAGTATCCGGCGGGATCATAATAGAGACCGGAAGCTCCGCCCACCTGAACATAACCCGCGACCGGCGTGGTGCTCGGAACGGCAGTCGCGTTCGGGTTGACATAACCGGTTGTGCCCGGAATCGGATTCGCGCGCCAGGTCGAATTATAATTGATGACCGCCTGCTGCCTGGGAGGAGCAATGGTGTAATTCAATCGTTGCAGCCTGGCTCCGGCCGCTGATGTCTTGGTCGCAAGACTTGGTCCGATGTAGGCGATCCACTCGAAACTGCGATTGGAGTTGAGCGTATCCGCCGCATTACTGTTGTTGGAGTTGCTCGTAATGTAGTCCGGCGTGGTCGCGAACCGCGCCCAATTGAGGTAATCTTGCTTCACGGTGCTGTGTTCGAAAACCCCGGTGAACACGTGGTGACCAAGAATCTTTCCGAGGCTATTGCTGCCCAGGAAGTCCTCGAAATGAAGATCGTACGTGGGCGTGAAACGAACGGCATCGCGCACGGTGCGATTCTGATAATTCAATCCGGGAGCCGACGCGCCATTGCCGAAATAAGGCCGGCCCACGTTGGGATTCGGTGTGCCATCGGCGTACGTGGCATTGATGTCGATATTGATATTATAATTCTCGCCCGCCATGAATTGTTCGGCCCCGGCAAGGTAGTCCTGGTGATCGAAGGCGAGCTGGAATGCCAGCCGGTCGTGGAAAAAGGTTTGCTCGAGCGAAACATTCAGCGCGTGCCATTTCTGCCACTCGTGTTTATTGGGGCCGTCGCCCAAGTCTTTGTAGAAATTGAAAATCGTCGGATCCTGCAGCACCGCGTTCGCATAAAAAATTGCGCCCGGAATCGATGACTGCCCGTTAGACCCGGAAAACCCCGGGAAACCCGAGGTTGCTCCTGCGAGCGGCGCGTACGCGGTAATCATTGGAATTCCGAGAGGAAGAAACTGGGCGTTCACCGCACCGCCAAAGGAGTTGGGCACAGCCAAACCGACGTTTACGCCGGCCGTGATCGTCTTGGTGGGCGTGCCGCCTGGCACTGTCGGCGACGCCAGACTGTTGAGGTTTTTAGGCGTCGCTTCATAATAATTAATGACGTCCGGCCAGTACGAACGGGTTTGATTCGAGAGGGCCAAACCATTCGTCAAGGTGCCGCCCTTGCCGGCAGCATAGGTGCCCCATGGGGTCACCTGGGCGGTGTTAAACTGATTGATGATGATTTTGTTGAAACCAGGATTGCCATATTTGTCGGCCGCGGTGCCGAACCACCGCGTAACACTGTCGCCGGGCGGAATCGCACGGGGATTGTTTGAATTCACTTTTCCGTCCTCGTATTTCACTTTGATCGAGGTGTGGTTGCCTTCGCCAAACAGTTTCGGATCGATGCGCACGGCGCCGTAAAAGCGCGTCGTGTCATTGTACGCCGGGGTCTGTTCATAGAGCTCGTCGTCCTTCACGGCGGCGACGCGAATCGCCAGGACGCCTTTGATGAGTTCCTGGTTCAGGCTCACCGAATTTCGCAGCGAACCATAATTGTCGACGCGGTTTTCGTAGTTGTAGGTATTCTTGAACGCCGCGTCGTTGACACTAACGTTGATGATACCTGCCGGACTGCCGATGCCGAAGAGAATCGAATTAGGTCCACGCTGAAGGTCGACGCGGCCCACGTTGAATCCGTCCCAAGGAATGTCCGTCAGGAAGTAGTCGCGGGTGTTGTCAGCGGAGTCCAAACCACGGACCCGGGTCGTGCTGGTCACCGTGTTTTCCTGGTAAATGCCTCCACCGGCGACGCCGGAAAAGTTGCCGCGGATGCCGCCGACTTCCGTGCTCGGCGTATAAATCAAAAGGTCCGCGCTGTTTTTCGCACCGGTGTCCTTCAGGAATTGCGCGGTGACGACGGAAATGGCCGAGGCCACATCCTTCAATTCGGTACGCACGCGGGTTCCGGCGAGTGTATCCTTGGCGGTGTAGCCCTGATCCTCGGTCGCTTCTACGACGAAGGGAGACAACACGATGGTCTCTTCTTCGACGGGCTTGACGGCAGCGGGTGCCGCAGTGGGTTGCGCCGACAGGCGCCCCACGGAAACTAAACACAACGCGGAAGAGAGCGCGAACGCTCCTGTGCGCGAAAACAATCGATTCATGGTCGTTAGGGTTAGGGAAGCTGACGGACCGGTGTGTGGGATCGCGTCACTCGAGCCGGATGGTAATCCGGCGTTCGAGCACGCAGACTATAGCGAATGAATGCTCCGGTTTAAATGAGTTCGCGCGCGGTTGCATTGAGCCCATTTCAGAAATTTCCGCGACGCATCGGGGAAAGACTTTTCCCGCGGCGATCCGAAATGTAGGAGCGGCTTTATGCCGCGATCCGTCCCGGGATGTAGCAGCGGTGGTAACACCGCTGGGCTGCACCCAGCCGTCTAACGACGGCTGCTACACACGTCACGCAGCGTGGATCCCACCATCTCACCCGCTCGTATTGAGCGATCTCAAAACCTCATGCCACCGCCCACGGCTGCTCAAAACGCCGGGCGGTGCGGGCGCGAAACTGTCCGGGTGTTTCCCCGGTGAGGCGCTTGAAAACGACGCACATGTATTCCACGTGCACAAACCCGGTTTGCTCGGCAATTTCCTTTAGCGGCAGATCCGTCTCGGAAAGCAGTTCGCTGATTTTCGCCACCTGCGCCCGGCGAATTTCCACCTGCGGCGAACAGCCCACGAAGCGCCGGAATTTATGCTCGAGCTGACTTCGCGACATGAACGCGCGCTCCAGCACCTGGTCAACTGTGATGCCTTCGCAGGCATGCTCACGGATATAATTCAACGCCATCGCGACATTTTTATCCCTCATCGCGAGGACATCCGTGGACTTCCTCGTTACCACCCCTTGCGGCTCCACGCGAATATCGACCGCGAAATACGGTCGCTCACAGCACATCATCTGATCCAAAATTTCTGCCGCACGCCGGCCGGCCTCGAAGGCGTTGATCGCCACACTTGAAATGGCGGGCTCGGTCAGTTCGCACTGCATCGTGTCGTTGTTTGCTCCGAGTACCGCGATTTTTTCCGGCACCATCAATCCCGCCGCATGCGCCGCGCGAATCACTTGCTGCGCGCACCGGTCGTCGCACGCCATTACCGCCGTTTCATCGCGTAGCGTGCGCAACCATGCCGCCAGCATGCTCGTCTGCCGCGATTCCCAGGCCGGCGTCACTTCCTTCGGGTGATCCACCTCAAACACATCGCAACGATGGCCCACCAGCTCCAGCGCTTCCACAAATCCTTCCTGGCGTTCCCGCGCCCACGCAAAGTTTGAGTGACCGCAGAATCCGAAATTACGGAATTTGCGATCCATGAAAAATTCGGCACCGACATGTCCGATCGCGATATTGTCCGGGCGGATTTTCGACACACTGCGGTCGGCCGCGCTGTCGCTGAGATCAACCAGCGGGAGCAATAGTTTCGAACAGGTCTCGATCAGGAACGGCGTGGTGTCGTAGCTGATGACGCCGTGCCATTTCTGGCTTCGCACCCAGCTCGAATCGCTTTCCATTCGCTCGTCACCATGCAGGGAAACCACCCACGGCCGGTGGGTTCGCTGGTAATGCATGATTCCCTTCAGCATTTCCGCGGACTCGCCCGCGCGGGACTGGAAGATCAGGAGGACTTGAGGCTGCATGTGGCGTGGTGAATCCGACGGGCACCTCTCAGCTGCGCGTTCGTCGATTCACATAAAGGAACACCATCGGGTCGAAAAACACTTCATCCGGATCGCCAAAATTCGTACCGGGAGTTTCTAAATTGGAATTCGTAACAGAAGCCAACGGCCCAAGTGAGACCAGTTGCGGACGAATGGAGAAATTTTCCTCAATTTGGAAAAATACTTTACCTCCTGCCGCGGAATAGGACAGCACCAGCCTGTCTGTGACAGTGTCGGCGCATTGAAAATTAGATTCAGGAAAAGATGGTTTTGCGCCCTGATATTTTAACCACCGAATTTTTTAACCACCAACCCGAATATTTCACACTCAGAGGTGTGAAACATTCGCCCTGTCGGGCCGACTTCATCGGGGCTAACCGCGACGAAGTCGCTCCGCCCAGAGGGCGGACGGATATTTTTCCGAAAAACATTTTCATAAGTGTGAAATATCCGGGCTAATCCACACTAATGACTCACTAAGACGGAGGGGAATTTTGGACGACCATATTAGTGAAATCTTAGTGTGGATTAGTGGTTAATCCTGCGTGTCCGTTTCTGTTCCGCTCGCCCGACAAAACCTTTTGCATTCGCCTCGCAGCACTTCGGCCGTTTTTCATTGGGAGTCGCTCCATGCCCAAGCCGAAATCCCTGCCCAAGGTGGCGCTGCTTTTTGAAACCACCAACGCCTACGCGCGCGAACTCCTCATTGGCGTCGGGGATTACATTCTCAGCCATGGACCGTGGAGCGTGCACTTCGCCGAACTTGGTCCAACCGAGCGTCCGCCACCATGGCTCGCAAAATGGGACGGCCACGGCGTGATTGTCCGCGGAGAAAACGCACGCATCGCCCGTGCGGTCGGGAAATTGTCGATTCCTGTGGTCGATATGACTCCCTCGCGTCTGTTGCCGAAGGCGCCTTGGGTAAAATCTGACGACAGCGCGATCGCCCGTCTGGCGGCGAACCATTTTCTCGAACGCGGCTTTCGCGACTTTGCCTTTTGCGGCGACTCGCGTTTCAGCTGGTCGAACCGGCGCGCCGAACAATACGGCATTTTAATTCGCGGCGCCGGTCGCGAATGCCACACCTACGAGCCCGTCCGTCCCGCCTCCAACAGCCATGAGGAAGTCGAGGCCATTGCTGCATGGCTGAACCGTTTGCCGCGACCGGTCGCCGTTTTTGCGTGTTATGATAACCGCGGACAACAAGTCCTCGAAGCGTGCAGGCGCGCGGGAATTTCCGTACCGGAAGACGTCGCGGTGCTCGGCGTCGATAATGACGAAGTCCTCTGCGTACTGTCACCGCCTCCGCTTTCGAGCGTGATCCTCAACACCCGGCGCACCGGCTGGGAAGCAGCCGCGCTGTTGTCGTTAATGATGAAGGGCGAAAAACTCGCGCCGGACGCACACCTGATTCCTCCGCTCGGAATCGAGACGCGCCAGAGCAGCGACATTCTCGCCATCGCGGATCCAAAGATTGCCGCCGCGTTGCGCTACATCCGCGAACATGCCTGCGAGGGCCTGCGCGTGAGCGATGTCCTCAAACACTGCCCGATGGCGCGACGCGCTTTGGAAAGTCGTTTCAAGCAACTTCTCGGGCGCACCCCGCGCCAGGAGATTTTGCGCGTGCAGTTGAATCGGGTGAAGGAATTGCTCATCGGCACGGAGCTTCCCGTCTGGGAAATCGCCGACCGCACAGGTTTCGATCCCGAATACCTGAGCGTCGTTTTCAAACAGGAAACAAGCATCTCCCCGAGCGAATACCGCCGGAACTACGGCTTGGGCCGGTAGAAATCAGGCAATCCAGTTTAGCCACGAAATGTCACAAAGATCGGTTTTAGTGGACACGTGAATTTACCGAGCTCCTATAGGCGCGATGCACATGTAGACCGCACGGACCATACTTCTCGTGACTTTTGTGGCTAACTTCCGGCCCGGTAATCTAAACCGCAGTCATCACACTCAAACGAAGAAAAACTTTGAGTCACAGAGAGCACAGAGCACTGACACGGAGTTCACCGAGGTAAATCCAATGAATGGCTCGTCTCGCGCTTTCCGGGAAATGAACATTTGGCGAAGAGACGTCATGCACCCCAGGTCCTCCTGCAGTCTCTGTGTTCAAGCTCCGTGCCCTCTGTGAAACTTGCTTTGGCTTGGAAGAGGGTGAATTTCCCGGGCGAACTGCGTGCGCGAAATTGAAGATTAAATGCGCATTATCCCCCTTCCCTGTCTCGCAGGTTGTGCGATAATCGGCTCCGATACATTGGTCCTTTACCCCGATCTGCCAATCACGGCCGTTACCTCCCACTTATGAAATCGCGCTTTCATTCCATCGTCCTGTTTGCCGCTTCAGTCGCTTGCTTCACCGCCACTTCGCTTCGGGCACAGACGACGCCCGCTCCCGCGCCATTTCCCGTTTCCATCCAAGTCGACGCCGGCCAATCGCTCGGCGAACTTCGGCAGATCTGGCGCTTTTTCGGAGCCGACGAGCCAAACTACGCGACGATGAAAGACGGCCGGAAATTGATCGGCGAATTAGGCGAACTGAAACCGCACTCCGTCTATTTCCGGACTCACAATCTGCTCAACACAGGCGATGGCACGCCCGCGTTGAAATGGGGCAGCACGAACGCCTACACCGAGGATGCCCAGGGCAACCCAGTTTACGACTGGCGCGGCGTCGATCGGATTTTCGATACCTACATCGCACGCGGCGTAAAACCGTATTTGCAGATGGGCTTCATGCCTCAAGCGCTCTCGATTCAACCTGAACCCTATCAGCACGAGTGGCGCCCGGGTTTGAAATACGATGTCATCAGCGCTGGTTGGGCGTTTCCGCCGAAGGATTACATGAAGTGGTCTGAACTTAACTACCAGTGGACCAAGCATTGCATCGAGCGGTACGGTCGGGCTGAAGTCGAACAATGGTACTTTGAAACGTGGAACGAACCCAACGGCCCAGCCTATTGGCGCGCGACACCGGAGGAGTTTCAAAAACTCCACGACCACGCAGTCGCCGGTGTACGGCGTGCGCTGCCAAACGCGCGCGTCGGCGGGCCCGACGTCGCAGGGCATGGCGGGAAATTCATGGAGGCGTTTCTCCAGCACATCGTGAGTGGAAAAAATTACGCGACCGGGGAAACCGGCACGCCGACGGATTTCCTCTCTTTCCACGCCAAAGGATCGCCGGTTTTTGTCGATGGTCACGTGCGCATGGGCATCGCGAACCACCTGCGAACCATCGACACCGGATTTTCCATGATCGCTGCGGTGCCGCAGTTGAAATCGAAGCCCATCGTCATCGGAGAATCCGACCCGGAAGGATGCGCCGCCTGCCAGAGCCCACAAAATGGTTATCGCAACAGCACGATGTACTCTAGCTACACCGCCGCAAGTTTCGCCCGTAAACAGGACCTCGCGACAAAACACGGCGTGAATCTCGAAGGTGCACTCACCTGGGCATTCGAATTCGAAGATCAGCCTTATTTCGCCGGTTTCCGCGCTCTCGCGTCCAATGGTGTTGATCTGCCGGTGCTGAATGTTTTCCGCATGTTCAGCAAGATGGAGGGCAAACGCATCATGACGCACAGTTCAGCAGAAGTTCCTCTCGACGTGATGCTCAAGGACGGCGTGCGCAACCAACCCGACGTCGCCGCCTTCGCCAGCTTCGATGGTCACAAACTTTCCATCATGGTCTGGCACTATCATGACGACGATCTGCGCGGACCCGACGCAGCGATCGAACTATCAACCTCAGGTCTGGGCAGCGCGAAGTCGGCCTCACTCACACACTACCGCATCGACGAGACTCACAGTAATTCCTACGCAGAGTGGAAACGCCTCGGTTCGCCGATTGCTCCGAACGACGCCCAATACGCCCAACTCGAAAAAGCCGGCAAACTCTCGTCACTCGCTCCTGCCGAAAATGTCGTCGTCGAAAACGGTAAAGCGACGTTGAAATTCAGCCTGCCCCGCCAAGGCGTGTCGCTGCTGGTGCTGGAGTTGGCGGGCGCGAACTGAGCGGAAATGTTTCGGCGGTAACTTCGCACAATGGCCGCAACGACGCCTCTCATTTGTCGGAGCTTGCTTGCAAGCGATTCGAAACCCCCGTTGCCGGCTCACACACTGAATCGCTTGCAAGCAAGCTCCTACATTTCGATCAACCCGAAGCCGTTCGATCAGCACACGGCCGGGGACAAGCGTTCAAGTTACCAGGATCCATTGCGAGCCTCCCCAGCCGCGATCTTCTGATGAGCTCCGTCGCCGCAGCTCCACTGGTAACGCCAGCATCCCAAAACGTGCGCTGGCAAATCGCGATTCTGGTGGGCGCGGCGATCGCCATCAGTTATCTCGACCGCCAGACACTCCCGATTGCGATCGGGGAAATTCAGCGTGAATTTCCAATCTCGAATTCGGTCAAAGCGTTTCTGGATTCCGCATTTCTTATCACCTACGGACTGATGTATGTCGGCGGCGGTCGATTGATGGACATCCTTGGTACCCGGCGCGGATTTTTGATCATCATGGCGTTCTGGTCCGTCGCTTGTGCGAGCCACGGATTTGCCGGCGGCATATTAATGCTCGGATCGAGTCGCCTGTTGCTCGGCATCGGTGAAGGCGGTGGATTTCCCGCCGCGACGCGGGTGGTGGCTGAGTGGTTTCCCGCCAAAGATCGCGCGACAGCAATGGGCATCATCAATGCCGGAACTGGCGTGGGCGGAGTCTTGGCACCGCCGCTGATTGCGGCGATCATCACTCATGTTTCATGGTTTGGGCTGTCGTCGTGGCGCTGGGTTTTCTTCATCACGGGTGGTCTCGGGTTACTATGGACGCTCTGGTGGGCGAAGGCGTATTTCACTCCTGCCGAACACCGCGACCAAAACAAAAACGATCGCAGCTATCTCCGTCCGACAGAAAAGACCGGCGAGACGACTGCGCCAACCGTGCCGATGCGCGAACTGTTACGCTTCCGCGAGACGTGGGGAATCGTTGGCGCGAAATTTCTCTCCGACGGCGCGTGGTACTTCTACATGTTCTGGCTTCCGAAATACCTGCTCGACGCGCATGGCTTCAACATCAAGGCCATCGGCTCCGTCGCATGGATTCCATTCGCCGCCGCTGCGGTGGGCTGCGTCGTGGGCGGCGGGCTTTCCAGCTGGCTTTTGCACCAGGGCCGTTCAGTGAATGCCGCGCGCAAAATCGCGCTGGGACTGAGCGCCGTACTGATGCCCTGCGTCATGCTTGTGCCGCATGTGTCCGTTGCCTGGGTCATAGTTCTCTTCAGCATCGCATTCTTCGGCCAGCAATCCTGGTCAACACTCGTGATGATCCTGCCGACCGATCTATTTCCAAAACACGCCGTCGGCACCGTCGCGGGCTTTGTAGGGTTGGGTGGCGCATTCGGTGGCGTCGCAATGGGACAACTCGCCGGTTACCTGCTCGATCACGGTTTCAGTTATACACCCGTCCTCGTAATCGCCGGCTCGCTGCATGTCGCGGCGTTTTTGCTGATTCTCACTACGGTACGATCGCTTCAGCCCTTGGCCCTGAAACCAGAATTTATAACCACTAATCCACACTAATTAAACACTAAGCTCCCAAGCCTTCAGCCTTTGTGGCGACGTAGCTGCGGGCGTCCCGCCTGCAGGGTTTGCGCGCCAGACCTACAGGCCAGCGGCCCGTAGCTACTTCCAATCGCGAGTTAATTCCATTCTCAAGACACTCCTGGAGTTGATTAGCGCTTCCTCCAATTCTCCCGATGAAAACCAACCCGTTGATATCCACAAAAAGTCACGAGCAATGCTATTTCCGAGACAACTTCTGCGTCGCGCCTGTAGGCGTACGGAACATATCCGCCGTCGCACAAAGCTATTTTTGTGACTCTTCGCGGCCAATCCCTCCGTCTCTCCTTCCCTTATGAAAATCACCGAAATTCGCACGCGTGTCGTTCAATGGCGCGGCAAGACCGTCCCTTTGCCGCCGCATTTCTGCACCAACCCGATGGACGTGGTCGCTCCCATGCTCACGCGCGCGACCATGAGTACATTCACATTCCATGGCTGGGTACTGGTCGAAATATTCACCGACACCGGCCTGGTCGGCATCGGCAATGCAGCTCTCTCACCGCAGGTCACCAAACAGGTGATCGATCTCTACTTGAAACCATTGCTCATCGGGGCCGACCCGTGGGACACCGAATTTCTCTGGCAACACATGTACCGGAAAACGATGGCGTTCGGTCGCAAAGGCATCGCGATGGTCGCAATCAGCGCGGTCGACATCGCCCTCTGGGATTTGCTCGGAAAATCGGCCAAACAACCAGTCTACCGTCTCCTCGGCGGTCGCACCAAACCCCGGATTCCGGTGTACGCGAGCCGCCTGTACAGCACGCCACTCGACGAACTCGCCAATGAATCGGCGAAGTACAAGGCGCAGGGTTACAAAGCCATGAAGCTCCGCTTCGGTTGGGGACCGGTCGACGGTGCCGAAGGCATGCAGCAAAATCTCGCTCTCGTTCGCACCGTTCGCGAAACCGTCGGAGACGGCATCGACATCATGGCCGACGCGTACATGGGATGGAATCTCGACTACGCGAAACGCATGATCCCCTTGCTCGAGAAATATAACCTGCGCTGGCTCGAGGAAGCCGTGATCCCGGACGACATTCACGGCTACGCCGAGTTGAAGAAATGCGGCCGCATTCCGATTTCCGGAGGCGAACACGAGTACACGATTCACGGTTTTCGCGACCTCATTGAGGCTCGCGCCGTCGACTACATCCAGTTCGACACGAACCGGGTCGGCGGCATTTCCCAGGCGCGCAAAATCGCCGCGCTCGCCGAGGCGCATCAGATCCCGGTGATCCCGCACGCCGGCCAGATGCACAATTACCACATCGTCATGGCCAGCTTGAATTCGCCCATGGCGGAATATTTTCCGCCGGTGGATGTCGAGGTTGGTAACGAACTCTTCTGGTACATTTTCAAAGGCGAACCGGTCGCGAAGGACGGCTTCATTGATCTCGACGAAAACCTTCCCGGCCTCGGCCTCACGGTTGACGAAGAGAAACTAAAACAATTCGAAGTCACGGGGTAATGCTCCCGCCTCTCATCGCGTGTACTCCAACGGCCATCATGAACACACAGCGCGGTGGGCGTCGGTCTCCGCACCGACGCTGATCGTCGATGTGCCCCACGGCGGGCTCGGGGTCCTGAGCTTGTCGAAGGGAGAAATCGACGACCACCTATCCATAAGTGTTCAGCAGTAGCGCAGCAAAGAACCACTGATAACACCCTTTCGAAGCCCTCCTCCCATGACCCGTCTCGTCCAAATTCAGCGCGGCAGTGTCCGCTGCGTGGCTCTCGTGGCGGAGCCAAACCTGCGTGTACTCAGCCAGGTTGATTCGATTCTCACGCTCGCGAATCTCGCGCTCGCCTCGAAAACCGCATTAACCGAACTGGCCGCCCGCCTCGCCACGGGCGAAACGCTCGCCTACGATCCGATCTACCACGGCCAGTCGGATTGGAAATTGCTGCCGGCGGCAGATCACCCGCTCGAACCCGCGCGCTGTCTCGTCTCCGGCACCGGTCTCACGCATCTGGGCAGCGCAAAAAACCGCAATGCGATGCACGGAAAAAGCGATGCCGAGCTGACCGATAGCATGAAGATGTTTCGCTGGGGTCTGGAGGGTGGCCGGCCAGCACCAGGAAAAATCGGTGTCGCTCCCGAATGGTTTTATAAAGGCGTCGGCACGATTCTGCGCGCTCCCAACGCACCGCTCAGCGTGCCCAGCTACGCTGAGGATGGCGGCGAGGAAGCGGAAATCGCGGGCATCTATTTCATCGGGCCCGATGGCCAGCCGCTCCGGGTGGGCATGGCGCTCGGCAATGAATTCTCCGATCACAAATTCGAGAAACGAAATTATCTCAATCTGGCCGGATCGAAAATCCGCACCTGCAGCATCGGACCGGAATTGGTCGTGGATCCGCAGTTCGATCGGGTACCAGGCACCGCGAGCCTTGAGCGCGACGGTCGCATGTATTGGACCAGGGAAATCGCCACCGGTGAAAATGAAATGTGCCACAGTCTCGCCAACATCGAACATCACCATTTCAAATTCGAAGCCCATCGCCGACCGGGTGATCTGCACGTTCATTACTACGGAGCGTGCGCGCTCAGCTTCGGCGAAGGCATTGAACTCGCCGACGGCGACGTGATGAGCGTTCAATTCGCCGGGTTTGGCCGCGCTCTGCGCAACCCCCTCCACCTCGCTCCGCGCGACGACACCCCCATTTCAATTCGCTCTCTCGCATGACCTCGCTTCCTTCCTCCCCACGCATCGCATTTCTCGGCCTCGGCATCATGGGCTCAGGCATGGCCCGCCGGTTGCTCGATGCAAAATTTACACTCAGCGTCTACAATCGCAACGCCGACAAGGCCGCTTCCCTTGGCGCCGCGGGTGCACACGTCGCGCCCTCTCCACGTGATGCCGCTACCGGCGCCGAAGTGATCATCAGTATGGTCGCCGACGACGAGGCCGCCCGAGCCGTGTGGTTCGGAGACAAAGGCGCATTGAACAGCGTTTCGGCCGGCACGGTGTGCATTGAATGCAGCACCGTCTCCGTAAGCTGGGTGCGCGAACTCGCCGCGGCTGTCACCGCGCGCGGGGGTGAGTTTCTCGATGCGCCGGTCACCGGCAGCCGGCTCCAAGCCGCCGCGGGCGAACTGAATTTTCTCGTCGGCGGATCCCCGGCAGTCCTCGAAAAGGTACGCGCGATTTTTTCCGCCATGGGAAAATCCGCGAGCTCGCTCGGCCCAGTGGGGAGCGGCGCGTTGATCAAATTGATCAACAATTTCCTCTGTGGCGTCCAAGTTGCCGCCTTGGCGGAAGCCCTCTCCATGATCGAACGCGGCGGACTCGATCGCACCAAGGCCCTTGAAGTCCTCACCGGCGGAGCCCCGGGCAGTCCGCTCGTGAAAACGGTGGCGAATCGGATGACGCTCCCCGACTACACGCCCAATTTTCTACTTCGCTTAATGGTAAAAGATCTCACGTACGCCCGCCAGGAAGCGAAAGGCCAATCCCTGCATCTCGCCACGGCCAGCGCCGCACTGGAGGTCTTTGACTCGGCCGTCCGAAACGGTCACGGTGAAAAAGATATCGCCGCCGTCATCGAACCACTCCGTTCTAGATAAACCATGGCTACCCATCCTGTCCTCATCGCCGGTCGCTGGCGCCCCGCCAAATCCACCGGCACCTTCACCGCCGTCAATCCCGCCACAGGCGAAACCATTCCCGGCGAATTCCCGATCAGCGCCTGGGAGGATTGCGACGATGCGCTCACCGCTGCCGCGGAGGCCGCACGCCAGTTACGCACCGTCCCGCTGGAACAGATCGCGCGCTTTCTCACGCGCTACGCCGAACGGATCGAAGCGCGCAAAGCCGAGCTGGTGGATGTCGCCCACGCAGAAACCGGTTTACCCAAGGCACCGCGTCTCGCCGATGTCGAATTGCCCCGAACCACAGGACAGCTCCGTCAGGGCGCGGCCGCGGCTGCCGAAGGCTCGTGGGCGCTGCCCACGCTCGACCTGAAGTTAAACATCCGATCCGCCCTCGCACCCATCGGACCTGTGTGGGTATTCGGACCAAATAATTTTCCATACGCGTTCAACAGTGTGGCTGGTGGCGATTTCGTCGCGGCACTCGCGGCAGGCAATCCCGTTATCGCCAAAGCCAATAGCTCGCATCCCGGCACCACACGGCTTCTGGCCGAGGAGGCCTTCGCTGCTCTCCGTGAAACCGGCTTGCCGGAAGCTTCGGTGCAACTGATCTACCGCACCGGTCACGCTGACGGTGAAAAACTCGTGTCAGATCCGCGCACTGGCGCCACCGGTTATACCGGCAGCCGCCACGCCGGTTTGAAATTGAAAGCCGCCGCCGATCTCGCGGGGAAACCAATTTATCTCGAACTTTCCAGCGTGAATCCGGTGTTGGTCCTCCCCGGAGCACTCGCCGAGCGCGGAGCAAAGGTCGCCGAGGAATTCACAGGCAGTTGCCTCATGGGCACCGGACAATTCTGCACGAGCCCCAGCCTGTTGATTCTGATCGCAGGCGCGACGACCGAGGAGTTTATCTCGACCGTAAAGAGTCGTCTCGAAGCAGCACCCGTCGCGCCGCTGTTGTCGGCGGCGGTCGCAAAATCACTCGCAGCCAGCGTGGACACCTTACAACACGCCGGCGCCCAGCTGGTCACTGGCGGGAAACCCGTCGCAACACCTGGTTCGCGTTTCGCGAACACGTTTTTGCGCGTCGACGGCGACGGTTTCCTCGCCGCTCCGGCGAAATTGCAGACGGAGGCATTCGGAAACGCCTCGCTCGCCGTCGTCGTTCGCGATGCCGCCCAAGCCATTGCCGTGCTCAATCATCTCGAGGGAAATCTCACTGGTTGCGTTTACTCCGATACGCGCGGCTCCGACGACGAGCTTTACGCGAAAATCGAGCCCCTGCTGCGAAATAAGGTGGGCCGTCTCCTCAATGATAAAATGCCCACCGGCGTCGCGGTCAGCCCCGCCATGCAGCACGGCGGTCCGTATCCTTCGACCGGACACCCGGGCTTCACCGCAGTCGGCATCCCCGCGTCGTTGCGTCGTTTCGCGCAGCTTGAATGCTACGACAACGTCCGGGCCGCCCGCCTGCCAGTTTCATTGCGCGACAAAAACCCCAACGGCCAGCAATGGCGCCTGATCGACGGTCAGTGGACCCAGCGCGACGTGGCGAGCGGCGGATAATTTCGCCATGATCGTTAAAATCAAATAGGTGGGGTGCGTTGCCCCCAACGCACCGTAAATGCACGCGCAACCGCATCGTTCCCCTCATCACCAGAAACCCCCGCGCTTCCCGGTGCGTCATTTCATTTCCCCCATGCGTAACCTGCTTTGTCTATCGTTGTTTTTTGTCGCGAATCACCTCTGCGCCGCCGACCCGGTCACCGAACGCCAGTATCTTTCCGGCCACGGCCCCGAAGACGCGGTGTCTTGGGACTTCACGGTAACAGGCGGGCGACGCGCCGGAGAACAAACCACGATTCCCGTGCCATCGAACTGGGAACAGCACGGTTTCGGGACGTACGACTATGGCCAGGGTTCCAAACCAAAAGGAAACGAGCACGGGCTCTATCGTCTGAAATTCAATGTACCCGAATCATGGAAAGGCCGGCGCGTGCGCCTCATCTTCGAGGGCGTTATGACCGAGGCCGCGGTAAAAGTTAACGGACAATCCGTCGGTTCTCCGCATATCGGCGGCTTCTATCGTTTTTCCTATGACGTCACCTCTGTAGTGAAGTTTGACGCCGGCGCCGCGAATCTTCTCGAAGTCGACGTCGCCAAAGTCACCTCCAATGCCGAGACCGAACATGCCGAACGCGACGGCGACTATTGGGTGTTCGGAGGAATTTTCCGTCCTGTGTGGATCGAAGCCGACCCTGCTCGCGCTATAGAACACGTTGCCATCGATGCACGTGCGGATGGAAGTTTCGCGGCGGACGTGACGCTTCATACCGTGCGCGAACCCACGCGACTGGACGGTCCGTCGGTGGTGTCCGAGCGCCTCGAAGCACAAATCCTGGACGCAAGCGGTCACGAAGTCGGCCCGGTTTTCAAAGCAGCGATTCCCGCGGGCGGCACTGGTCGCTTGCGCCTGAGTTCTCACATAGATGCTCCGCGCCGGTGGACGAGCGAGACGCCCCACCTCTACACGCTTCGGCTGTCCCGTTTGCGTGGCGATGAAACACTCCACACGGTGACACAACGCTTTGGTTTTCGTACGTTCGAGGTGCGGGATGGCGAAGGACTTTTTCTCAATGGGCAACGCATCCTCTTGAAAGGGGTCGATCGCCACAGCTTCCGCCCCGACACTGGCCGCACCCTTTCGCGCGCCGATTGCTACGATGATGTCCGGCTAATGCGGTCGATGAATATGAATGCAGTGCGGATGTCCCATTATCCGCCGGACGAAGCATTCCTTGAAGCTTGCGACGAACTTGGCCTTTACGTCCTCGATGAACTCAGTGGCTGGCAGGCCGCGCATGGCACTGAGATCGGGCGTCTCCTCGTGCGCGCCACGGTCGAACGCGACGTCAACCATCCCAGCATTCTATTTTGGGACAACGGCAACGAGGGTGGTTTCAATCGTGATCTCGATGGTGAGTACTCACTCTACGATCCCCAGCAACGTCGCGTACTGCATCCGTGGGATCCATTCGGGGGGATCGATACGAGACATTACCCGAGCTACGAGGATCTGGTGCGCCGGTTGAAAGGACCCAATCTCGTGATGCCGACGGAAGTGCTGCATGGACTCTACGACGGCGGCGCAGGCGCAGGCCTGGCAGATTACTGGCAGGCTATCAGGACCTCTCCAGTCGGCGCAGGGGCATTCATTTGGGTGTTTGCCGATGAGGGCATTGCGCGCACCGATCAAAACGGACGCATCGATGTGTTCAGCACTTATGCACCCGACGGCATCGTGGGCCCGCGCCACGAGAAAGAAGGCAGTTACTACGCTGTGCGCCAAGTGTGGTCGCCCGTACAAATTACCCCACCTGTGCTCGACGAAAAATTTAATGGTACTGTCGCGGTGACGAATCGCTACGATTTCGTTTCTCTCGCGCAATGCCGCTTCGAGTGGCGGTTGCTTCGCTTTCCCGGTCCATTCGACCGCGAAACCAATTTAAAATTTCTCGCCCAAGGTCAGATCACGGCGCCCGATATTGCGCCGCATGCTGCGGGGCAGCTCGCCATCAACCTTCCGAAAAACTGGCGTGAAGCCGATGCGCTCGCGCTCACGGTATTTGGACCCGATCACGAGGAACTCTGGACTTCTACGTGGGCGACGCTTCCTGCCCATGCGCCCAAGCAGACCGTCGTCGCGTCACCAGTGGCGTCCTCGCCGAAGGCTGTCACGACCGCGGGCGAAATTCAGTTAAACGTGGGAACAACGACCGCCAAATTTGATGCCGCGACTGGAGTCCTGCGAAGCCTGCAGCACGATGGAAAAACGTCCGCCCTCGCCAATGGACCTTATGTTTCCTTCGCCCGGCCGGAGAGCGCAGGTCCTGTCGAGTGGTATTCCTTCGCGACCGAAGAGACCACCGGCGCAGCGCAAATCCGACGCCTTGCGGCACCCCGCCCTGCCAGCACGCTGGAGATCGAGTTGGAATACGCTCCAGCGGTTGCCTACGCCGGGTTTAAATTGGAGATCTCACCGGATGGCGTCGCATGGAAAACCATTTACGAAGGCACCCGGCGCGTCGGCGACGGCAGGAATTTCAACTTCCCTCCGCAAAACGTCGTCGCGGTACGCATGTCTGAAATTCACAATAATATCGGCCAGCCAATTGCGGTGAAATCAGTAAAGCTCGGCTACGCAGGGGCGCGTTTTCCTGTCCTATCGCCTGCGCCCGGCTCCGTCACATCGGGCGCTACCAAAGACCCGCAGACTGGCGAAATGGTGGCATGGATTGAAACCCGCGGCGCCGCTGGCTTTGACCATTTCCGCTGGACGATGCACGCGGATGGCTCGCTGAAACTCGACTACGACTACGCACTCGAGGGCAGTTTCCTTTATCATGGAATCAGTTTCGATCATCCGGAAAAAGAGATGACCTCGCTTCGCTGGCTCGGTGCGGGTCCGTATCGCGTCTGGCAAAATCGCCTCGAAGGCACGTGGCTGGGTGTGCATGAGATCGCTCGGAACGATGCCCAACCCGGCGACGCATGGGGTTATCCGGAATTCCAAGGGATGTTCGCCGGCCTGCGTTGGGCGCAATTGAAAACGAGCACCGGCCCTCTGACAGTCACCAGTGCATCGAACGATCTTTACCTGCGGGTCGGCACGCCGCGCATCAACCACCAATTCACAACGGTGGAATTTCCCGCCGGAGATATTTCCTTTCTTCACGCCATCCCGGGGATCGGATCAAAATTCATTCTCCCCGACAAAAGCGGTCCAAGCGGTCAGCCCGCTAAAGCCAGCGGGCACTACCAAGGCTCGTTAACCTTTTCGCTCGGCGAACCTCAGACCATAAAAGACTGACCTGCCTCCCGTATTGGCACCGCTCTGTTCCCCCACGCCCCCACTCCATGAATCCGTCAAAGAAACTTCTGCTCGCCGTCGCTGCCCTGTGTGCATTGCACGTTCGTTTACTCCATGCTGCCCTGCCCACACCGGATGCAGACAATGGAGGCCTGGAGTTGCCGCCCGGATTTCGGGCGCTGATTGTCGCGGATCGTCTCATTGATGGACGCAAGATTGGACAAAATAACGATCAACTGCGTTTCCTCGCCATTTCAGCCACTGGCGACCTGTATGCCAAAACTTCCTCGGGCGGCATCATCGCCCTGCGTGACAATGACGGCGACGGACGATTCGAGGAAAAACACGAATTCGGTTCCGGCGGCGGAACGGGCATCGCGCTGCGCGGGAACTGGCTGTATCACTCTTCCAACGACGCCGTGTACCGTTATCCACTGAAAGCCGGGGAATTGGTGCCGACCGGTGCATCGGAAACCGTCATCAGCGGACTCCCAGACCAGCATCAGCACGAGGCCAAGTCATTTGCCTTCAGTGGCGATGGGCAGCTCTACGTCGAGATCGGTTCTCCGTCCAACGCGTTCGGCAATCCGGACCGCGCTTACAATCCACCAGGCACGCCCAGCCTCGATCCCACGGAGTTTTTAAAAACACACGGCGGCTGGTGGCGGTTTGATCCCGATCGACTCAATCAAACACAGGCGGACGGTTACCATTTTTCCACCGGTCACCGCCACATGCTCGCGATTTCGTGGAATCGCGCCGCGCAGTCTTTCTACGTCACGCAAATGGGTCGCGATCAACTCAACATCGTCGCTCCGGAATATTACGACGAACTCGACAACGCCGAACGCGTTTCCGAGGTCATGCACAAACTCGAGGACGGCGCTAACTTTGGCTGGCCCTACACTTATTGGGACCCGATCAAGAAAGCACGGATGCTGGCACCCGAGCACGGCGGCGATGGCCGCAAGCGGGCCGAGCCAGGCAAATATCCCGATCCGGTGGTGGCGTTTCCCGCCCACTGGGCGCCGTTGCAGATGTCGTTTTATTACGGCGAACAATTTCCCGCAAAATATCGCGGCGGTGCTTTCATGACTTTTCACGGCTCGTGGAATCGCGCACCGCGCCCACAGGAAGGTTTTCGCGTGGCATTCGTCCCCTTCGACGAAAAAGGCAACGCACTCGGAACCTACGAAGCTTTTGCGCTCGATTCCCGTGGTTCAAAATTACGCATGGGCGGACTCGTGGTTGCGCCCGATGGCTCGCTCTACGTGAGCGAGACGGATATCGGACGCATCTGGCGGATTATCTACACCGGCGAAAATACCACGCCAGCAACTGCCACTCCCGCCGTGGTTGAAAACAAAACCGGCCAGACCACTTCTCCAATCAATTCTCCCGGCAAAGCACTCTATGAACAAATTTGCGCGGCCTGTCACATGGCTGACGGCAGCGGGGCCGGTCAGATGCAACCTGCGCTGGCGGGAAGTGCGGTCGTGAAAGGTGATCCCTCGCAGGTTATCCGCATTGTGTTGAAAGGACCCGCCGCCGTTTTGCCTGCTGATCGCCCGAAGTACAGCAACGTCATGCCAGCTTTATCGATGCTCACCGACGAACAAATCGCTAATGTCGTCACCTACATCCGCCAGCGTTTTGGCGGTGGCGCAAGCGCCGTCACCCCGGCCCAAGTCGCAGCCCAGCGGTAGTCGGACAGAAATTTTCGCCACAGAAATCACAGAAGTCGCAAAAGGGAGGGATTGGTTATGCGTCTTCTGCGCCTTTTGTGGCAAAATTGCTTGCGCTCAAGGTTGATTATTAGAACTCGGGCCGGATTGATTCTTCCGCTTTGGAAGGGCCGAGGAATAGTCGATACAACACAAACGAAAATCTATCCGTCAGGGAACGACGGATGCATTTTTTTCATCCAATCTTTGCGATCCGCTGTTGCGGATACTGGCTTGGGATTCACCGTGAAATGATTCCTGCATGTTCCTCCGCCAGTCAGCGTTTCTTCTCCTACTTCCCTCCGTTCTCGCCGCACAGACCGTCGCTCTCGATCCGGTTATAGTCAGCGCGACGCGCGCGCCTGCGTCCACGGCGGAAGCAGCATTTCCAGTAACGAGTTTTACGGCCGATACACTACGCGCATCGCCATCAACCGCGATCGACAGCGCGCTTCGCGCCGCGCCGGCGTTCAGTTTGTTTCGTCGCAGCGATAGTCTGACCGCCAATCCCACGGCGCAGGGCGTTTCGTTGCGCGGACTCGGACCAAGCGGGGCCAGCCGCTCTCTAGTGCTGCTGGACGGCGTGCCGCTCAATGATCCGTTCGGTGGCTGGGTGTCGTGGAGCAAAATACCCCGCGAATCACTAGCTGGAGCGGAAATCGTACGCGGCGGCGGCGCCACGGCTTGGGGTAATGCCGCGCTGGGCGGCGTGATTCAATTACTCACAGAACCGCTGTCCACGGAGCGCAATCGCGTGGCAGTCAGCGCAGGAGATTTTTCCACGCACAGCGAGGAACTCGTGCTCACGCAACCGATGGGACCCGGTACGTTGCAACTCAGTGGAAATGACTTCGGCACCTCTGGTTTCCCACTCGTCGCCGCGGATGACCGTGGGCCAATCGATATTGCCGCCTGGAGCCGGCACGAATGGTATTCATCCCGCTGGCAGCAATCTGTCGGCGCCAACGCCGATCTGATCCTGACCGCGCGGCATTTTGATGAGCAACGCGGCAACGGTACGCCCTACCAAGGCAACCGCTCGCGCGAAAATTTTGCGTCCGCCGCCCTGAACGCGCGCCCGGATAAAAACTTCGGGTGGAATGCGACGGTCTATGCGCAGGACCAGACTTTCTCGAGTACCTTCAGTTCGGTGAACGCCCTTCGCACCGCCGAAACACCCGCGAGCGACCAGTACGCCGTGCCAGCGACTGCTTATGGCGCGGCGTGGAGTGGCGTATGGACCAATGACAGCCAGTCACGTCTAAGTGCAGGAGTGGATCTTCGCACCGTACGCGGAGAGACCCGTGAAAACTACACGTTCACCAACGGAAGTTACACGCGTCAGCGCGTCGCTGGCGGGGCGCAGGATTTCGCCGGCCTGTTTGCACTGTATGAGCAACCACTCAGCCCGGATTGGCGTGCCACCGTTGGCGCACGAATCGATTACTGGAAAGATCGGGATGGGCACCGCCGGGAAATCGATCGCGCCACCGGAGCTTCGTTGCGCGACGATCACTCCAGCAGTCTCGACGGCACCCCTTTCAGCCCGAGCCTGGGCCTCATCTGGCAGGCGACCAAGGAATGGCGTATGCACGCCGGGGCCCAGAAATCGTTTCGCCGTCCGACATTGAACGAGCTCTATCGTCCTTTCCGCGTCGGGAATGTGATTACTGAAGCAAACCCTGCGCTGCGCACCGAACACGCCACCAGTGTCGACTTCGGGACCGATTACACGCAGGGCTCATTCACTTTTTCCGCCGACGCATTTTGGAACGACCTCCGCGACGCGGTCGGTAACGTCACCCTCGCCCGCGGTCCCGGCACATTTCCCATTGTTGGCTTTGTGCCCGCGGGTGGCATCGGCCGTCAGCGACAAAACATCGACGAGATTCGCGTCCAAGGATTAGAGGTCAGCGCGCGCTACGTCGCGACGCCCAAGCTCACCCTGGATATCGCCTATCTGGTCAATGAAAGTGAAGTCATTTCCGCTACCAACGCGCCTGCTCTCGTCGGCAAACGTCTCGCGCAAGTTCCGCGCAACACTTTCAGCGCAGGCTGCGTGTGGCGCGCGCCCGCCGAAATCAAAGTGAACGCACACGTGCGGTGGTTGAGCGCGCAATTCGAAGACGACGAAAATCTTTTGCCACTCGCCGAAGCCACGGTCGTCGACCTTGGAATATCACATGTAATTTCGCGTGGCGGAGAAATTTTTCTCAGCATCGAAAATCTGTTTTCAGCGCGCGTTGAAACCGGCCGGGTGGCCGACGGGATTGTAAGTGTTGCGCCTGCGCGCCTGGCTCGCGCGGGAATTCGCTGGGTTTGGTAGTATTGTAGGCTACAAAATAGGGTATTTCATCCTAATGCAGAATTTTACTAATCCATTTATTGCTGATTATAATATAGTTACTATCTATGTAATCTTTTTATAAAACGACGGTAAAAATTACCAGATTTATGGGTGTTTAACCCTAATTGCCTCGTGCTTTCCGCATCGAAAAATAGGATACAGGCATGAAAACCAGTCTAAGAATTATTGCGGGATACCTGACTCTAAGTCTTACAGTGTTGGCTGATGTTTCGCCTGATCAATTGATGCAGGCGCAGAAAAAAATCACGCAGTGCGACTACGCGGGCGCACTCTATCTTTTGAATCGCGTGATCGCGGACGCACCCGATGCCGCGGAAGGATATTTCCTGCGGGCGACCGCAAAGGAAAAGCAGCGCGACTCAATCGGGGCGCTCGTCGATTACGAAGCGGCCATTCGCCTGAACGTGGCGGAACAACGCTATTACCTGGCCCGAGGCGACCTCTTGGTGTCGCTCGATCGTTATCAGGCGGCTGTTGACGATTACAACAACGCCATCGCGCTTCGTCCGGTGGAACACGTCGGCTATCAAAAACGTGCGGTCGCTTTCACCCGCCTTCAATATTACACCAAAGCGCTGAGCGATTTTGACCTGGCGATTAAATTGAATTCCCGTGAGCCCGAATCCTACGCGTTGCGGATTCAAACCTTCCTGTCGATGAGCGATTCAGCAGCGGCACTCGCCGGCATCAACGAGATGATCGCGCTTTTCCCCTCGTGCGCCAAAGGTTTTCATCTGCGGAGTCTCATGAGAACCGCAGCCCGCGATCGCGAAAATGCGCTAACCGACCTCGACACCACCATTCAACTTTCACCGGACGAACCGGCATACTACAAGGAACGCGCCAAACTTCGCTCCGTGCTCGGAGACGGAGAAGGCGCGCAAGCCGATGTCGTAAAATACAACGCGCTAGTCCGCGCCGGCCGGAACAATCCAAGTTACAAGGTCGCTTCCACCCCATAAGCCGGATCGATGCAATTGGTGGGCGTCGGTTTCCATACCGACGCTTCGGCGCGCTTCGGAGTCCTCTGTCGCCGGTATGCACCTCGACGGGCTCGAGGTCCTGAGCTTGTCGAACGGAGAAACCGGCGACCACCGTTCGGTCGCGAACTCGATAGAGGGAGTATAACGTCCGAACGAACGGATCCGGCTAAGCGGAGCGACGCGCCAGCCCTGAGGTCGCTCAAATATGCTTTGAGTCGGCCTCGTCTTTTTTGACGTAACCGGATTCCTGTCGCTGGTGGTTCACCGCGTTCTTCTTGAGGTAAGCCTGATATACATCGTCCGCCGTCATGCCGAGAGTTTGCGCGAGCGACACTAGAAAATGGAATAGGTCCACGACCTCAACCTTGGCGTTCTGCTCGTCGAATTTCTGGTACTTTGCCCACCATTTCCACGGCACACTGTCGATTAATTCGGCCGTTTCCTGCTGCATGGCGCGGGTATAATTGAGAATCCACTTCGCCTTTTCCTCGTCGGAAGGCGGTGGCAAAGTTACTCCAATGCGCTTGTTCAGCGCATCTTGCATCTGAAAAATTTCCTCAAGTTTATCCATGGCCGCGAGCGTGGGTGGCCCCAAGGCCGCTGGCAAGCCGACCTTCGTCAGAGGGGAATAATTAAGTTGCCCTCTCAGGGAGCTTGAAGAAGGTTAAAGGCGAATGCCGCCGTCGAGCGAGATTTCCGAGCTCCGGCTGGCTTCAACAACCCGCGCCGCTCTTTAGCAGGCGCTTTTAACCAACAACATAGACATGTCCTCCAATGAATCGTCCGGAGCTTCTGCCGAAGCCGCCGCGACCAGTCCGGCGCCAAGCGCCGAGTCCTCTTTCGGCAGCACCCGCGGCTCTGGCCTGGCCCGCGGGAAGGGTAAGCGTCCCAGCGCCGCTGTGGCTTCCGCTACGGCCTCCACCCCATACACGCCGACCGCCATCGAAGTTGTCACAGCTCCGCGTGAATATCAGAACCCCTTCGCACCGGTCGAAACACCGGCTGCCGTAACCCCAGAAGCTGCCCCGGTCGTCGCTCCCGCGCCTGCCGCTTACGTTCCTCCGGTTACCTCCGTCAAAGAAGAGACCGCCGCCCCAGCTCCTGCTCCGGTTGTGGCTCCCGAGCCTGAAGTTCAGGCTGAACTCAACATCCTCCCTCCCGAGCAACCGAAATCCACGCCTGCCCAAACATGGGAAAGCGAAGGTTTCCGTCCCGCTCGCGAACGCAATGATCGCCCGCGCCGCGAAGAATCCCCTCGTCGTGAGGAATCTCCTCGTCGCGAAGAAGCGCCTCGCCGCAGCGAACCCCGCAACGAAGCGCCGTTCGATCCGTCGACGATTCCCGCGAAGTTCCTCTACGTTCGTCCGGGCTACAACTACGTGCCGACTCCGTCCAACTACGGTGGCGCACCTCGCGAACGCGATAACCGGCCAGCGCCCGCTTCTGCGGCTCCGCAATCGGCCCCTGTGTCCGCTGTTTCCTCGGAAGCTCCGAAGTCCGGTGGTGGTTTCTTCGGCTGGTTGAAGTCGCTGTTTGGCGGCGCTCCTGCCGCTCCGTCGCCCACCGAAGTTCGCACCAGCGAGCAACGCCAGGGAGATCGTCCCCAAGGCGGCAATCGCCAGCGCAACTATGAAGGCGGCGAAGGCGGTCAGCGTCGTCGCAGTCGCGGTGGTCGCGGCCGCGGTCAACGCGGCGGCGAATATCGCTCCGGCGGTGATCGCAATGCAAGTTCGGGCGGCTCTTCAGCCACTTAATCCTTGCCAACGCGCCACGCGCGAATCGCATTCAAGGCGTCTGCTTTTGCAGGCGCCTTTTTTTTGGCCGGCGACGGCCGGCAGACACCATCGTTGCAGTATTCAGCGATGGCATCACGATTCCCCACCCTTCACTTCCCACTTTCCAGATGGCTGACCTCATCATCCACGGCGGCAAACCCTTGAGCGGAACGATCACACCCTCGGGCAACAAAAATTCCGTACTGCCCATCCTGTGCGCGTCTCTGCTCACGGATGCGAAAGTCACGCTGCTCAACGTGCCCAACATTACGGACGTCGAGAAACTCGTGAGCTTTTTCATCGAGCAGGGTTCGGTCATCGCGTGGGATCGCACGGCCGGCCGAATGGAAATCGATCATTCGAAGTTCGACGCGGGACGGCTGAACGGCGAGTTACCCGCAGGCATGCGCTCTTCAGTGCTGTTGTTCGCGCCGTTGCTTCAGCGGATGAAAAAAATCGTCCTGCCAACAAATGCCAAAGGATGTTCACTCGGGATTCGCGAACTCGACCCACATTTGGAAATCCTGGAGCAACTCGGCGCAAAAGTTTCCCACGGCGATGAATTGAAAATGTCGCTTAAAGGCAGGTTTAAAGGCGCACGCCACTGGCCGGACTACATGTCCGTCACCGCCACGGAAAATTTTGTGATGGCCGCCGTTCTCGCCGATGGCGAATCCGTTCTCCTCAACGCCGCCAGTGAACCGCACGTCCAGGACGTGTGCACGGTGCTCGCAGCGATGGGCGGAAAAATCAGCGGCATTGGCACCAGCCAGCTCACCGTCTCCGGCGTCAAGCAACTCAAGGGCGGTTCGTTCACGATCAATACGGATCACCACGAGGTCGTCACCTTTCTTGCCCTGGGCGCAATCACCGGCGGTGAAGTGAAAGTGAAGCACTCCCTGCCTCACCATTTCGATTTGATCAACCGGTCCTTCGCAAAACTGGGCGTCAAAATTGAGTATCAGGGCGACACCGCCATCGTACGCAAAAACCAGAAACTGATCGTCGAGGAACCATTCACGTCAAATCTCCTGCCGAAAATCGAAGCCGCGCCATGGCCGTATTTTCCCGTCGACCTCCTTCCGTGCATGATCGCGCTCGGCGTCCGTTCGCAGGGCGCCGTGATGTTTTGGAACAAGGTTTACGAGGGCGGCTTCACCTGGATGTCGGAACTTTCAAAGTTCGGCGCACATGTCGTCGTCAGCGATCCGCACCGTATCACCGTTTTCGGCGCAAAGCCGCTTCGTCCTTCGACGGTTGAAGCCCCGTATATCATTCGCGCCGCAGTCGCCCTCTACATGGTCGCTGCCAGCATTCCGGGAAAAAGCGTGGTGAAAAATGCCGACACGATCAAACGCGCCCATCCCAACTTCGTCGAAAACCTCCGCAGCCTCGGAGCGGAAGTAGAATGGAAATGACCACTCGAAAACCACAGAAAACACGGAATACACAGAAAACATGAATAGCTGTCTTTTATTCTGTGTATTCAGTGTCTTCTGTGGTGATTCTCTGCTGTGACCCAATCGAAAATGGAGAATCCAAAATCGAAAATTCCTGCGCCGTCCACGGGCACGAGTTTCATCACCTCCGCCCTTGCGACTCCGGTCTCGCCGGTTGAAGCCGCGTTGCGTCCGCTTTCGTTTTCCGATTTCAGCGGACAACCCAAAACGGTCGAACGCCTCAAAGTGATGGTGGGCGCAGCCAAACGTCGCGGTGAAGCGCTCAATCACATTTTGCTGTCGGGTCCGCCCGGCTTGGGAAAAACGACGCTCGCTTTCATCCTTGGGCACGAACTGGGGCGCACGGTGCGCGTCACCTCCGGTCCGGTGATTGAAAAAGCCGGCGACCTCGCCGGGCTGCTCACCAACATGGAGGAAGGCGACATCCTCTTCATCGACGAGATCCATCGCATTCCCAAGACGGTCGAAGAGTATCTCTACAGCGCGATGGAGGACTTCCGGCTCGATATCATGATCGATCAAGGACCCAATGCGCGGAGCGTACGACTTTCCATTCCGCGCTTCACTTTGATCGGCGCAACGACGCGCTCCGGACTGCTCACCGCGCCACTGCGCTCACGGTTCACGCTCAACACGCGCCTCGATTACTATGATCGCAGCACCCTTGAAGGCATCGTTCGCCGCAGTTGCGAACTGCTCAAAGTCAGCGTGGACACCGGTGGCGCCCAGGAAATCGCGAGCCGTGCCCGTGGCACTCCCCGCATCGCCAACAACCTGATCAATTTTGTCCGCGACTACGCGTCGGAAAAAGCGAACGGAAAAATCACGCAATCCGTCGCCGCCGCCGCGCTCGAGTTGCTTGAAATCGACGCCGCAGGTCTCGATGAAATGGACAAACGCGTACTGCGACTGATGGCTGAAAACTACGCGGGTGGCCCCGTGGGTCTCGGCACGATCGCGATCGCGGTCGGCGAAGAAGCGGAAACCCTCGAGGAAGTTCACGAACCATTCCTCATCCAGGAAGGTTATCTCGCCCGCACGGCTCAAGGCCGCATTCTCACGGCAAAGGGCTACCACGCCATCGGCCTGAAACCGCTCACTGGCCCGGGCAATCAGCAGACACTGCTGTAAATTCATTTACCTTATGAAGCACGTCTGCGCCGTTCTGCTTGGACTGTGTTTGTCAGTAACCTGCGCTCTTGGGGAGACACTGTCCCGTCTACCACTGATCCGAATCCACACTTCGCTCGGCGTCATCGAGGCGGAACTCGACTCCACGCATGCGCCAAAATCCGTCGCGAATTTCATGAAATACGTCGAGGCCGGCCGCTATACGGGCGGACAATTTCATCGCACGGTCACGACGCACCCCGACAACCAGCCGAATAACGCAGTGAAGATCGACGTCATCCAAGCCGGGGTAAATCCGGAATTCGCAGAGCTGAACCGGCCACCAATTCCGCTCGAACGCACGAGCGTAACCGGCCTGAAGCACACCGACGGCACCTTGTCGATGGCGCGAGCGGGCGCCGACACCGCGACTTCTGACTTCTTCATTTGCGTAGGCGATCAACCCGGACTGGATTTCGGTGGAAAACGTAATCCGGATGGCCAGGGCTTCGCGGCATTTGGTCAGGTCGTGCGGGGCATGGACATCGTTCGCCGCATTCACGCGAGCAAAGCGGAAGGGCAAACCCTCGCCCCGCCAATTCGCATTGAGCTCATCGAACGCGTCTCGGAATAATCATCGGGGAACCCCCGATCTTTCTGCGACGAACAGGTGACGCGCGTTACGGAATGATTGCGGTCAGGTGATAATCACGTGAACCGGCCGAACGCGCTTGGCAGGGTCCGTGAGAGCGCAGTTAAAGCGCAGGTATGTTCCCGCGCATATTCGGAAAATCTGCCTTTGCTCTATTCCTGTTCACCTCCGTTGCCGTTTTTTCGACGGCGCAGTCCGTCCCCGGCGCGCGACACTTGATCCGTCCGGGCTCCGCTTCGCATTCCAGCTCTGCAACACCCGATCAAAATCCAACGGCGCTGCCGCCCCTGCCTGCTGGTGTCACTGAGTTAAATTTCTCCTCGTTTTTCAAAACGCCGGTGGGTCCAAGGGGCTTGGAGATCGCTGACGGGTTGAGTGCCCTCAACGGGCGGCGGGTTCGCATCCTCGGATACATGGTGAAGGAACAGGCAGCGGACCACGACGAGCCACCCACGAGTGAGGACGCGTCCGCACCGTCCGCCCAAAATCTCGTGTCCGACCGCTTCCTGCTCACGGCACTTCCTCAAGTGACCAATTTTTCCCACTACGGACTGTGCGAAGATCTGCCTCCGCAAACCGTGTACGTTGCTCTGACGAAAACAACCGGCGCACCGGTGACTCATACTGCGCGCCCCCTCCTTCTCACCGGATCGCTCAGTGTCGGCCCACAAAATGAACCGGACGGACGCGTGTCGATTGTGCGCCTCAAACTCGACCCGCCAGCTCCAGCCACTCACTGACAAATTTTAGCTCGAAACCGTTATCAACCACCAACCATGAAAAATATCCTCCGTATCTTCAGCCCGCTCGTTGGCGCAGCGGCGTTCACTGTGGGAATGCAAGCTGCCCCGATGGTCTATCGCCTCACTCCCCCAAGTTCATTGTTCAGTTTCAACGATCCCCTGCCGCCCATCATTGCGCGTTTCCTGCCTGATCAACATTTCGATTTACAATGCACCGTGGCACCCGATGCCGGTCAGACGATCACGGCCGTTCAGTTCTACGTGGATAACACACTGGTTGCCGGAACCGTTTCCTCCACGCCGGCCACTGCGACCACCATCTCAAACACCATCAACAGCGCGGTGGTGAATATTCCCACGCCGGTAAATACCCAGGTTTTCACTCTTCGTCATTACGCCCATAAACCAGCCGGAGTGCACACCTTGAAAGTTGTAGCGACGCAGAGCGACAGTTCGAAAGTGACAGCCGAGGGCAACTTCGCGATCGAAGATCTCGATCGTGGCGGTCGCCGCGCAAAAAATGTCATCATCATGATCGGCGACGGCATGGGTGCGCAGCACCGGACCGCCGCTCGAATCATGGCGAAAGGCGTGCAGCTCGGAAAATCCACGGAAAAACTGGCCATGGATAAATTTCCCGTCACCGGCATGGTCGAGACGTCCTCGCTCAATTCCATCGTAACCGATTCCGCCCCCGGTGCTTTTTGCTATTCGACCGGCAACAAGGGAAACAACAATCAGCTCAACGTTTTTCCAGACGACACCGTCGCGACTTTCGATAATCCACGCATTGAGACGATCGGGGAATATCTCGCGCGCACCGAGGGTAAATGGCTCGGCATTGTCACGACGGCGGACGTATTCGACGCCACGCCCGCGGCGTTCGGGCCGCACTCCCAGGCACGAAGCGCCGGCACGGGCATTTGCGACCAGTACCTCGATGAAACGGTCGCCAAAGCCAATCTCCGCGTCCTTCTCGGCGGCGGCCGGAAATGGTTTCTCCCCTCAACCACGGTCGGAAGCGCCCGCTCCACCGGTAACGATTCCGTTTTGCCTGCCGAACTCGCCACCGCATGGAATGTGCCGACCGGCACGTTGGACGCCAATCGCGATTTGCTCTCCGATTTTCAATCCGCCGGTTTTGGCTATGCATGGGACCGAACCAGCCTCGCGTCGCTTCCATCCAACACGAACAAGCTCATCGGTCTTTTCTCACTCAGCAATATGAACGTCGCCAAGGACAAGATCGACGGACGCCGCGGAGGAGTTACGCCCCTCAATGGCCAGTCGGTAGTCGGTGCTTACGGTTTTCCGGATCAGCCGATGCTCGATGAGATGACCGATAAAGCCCTGCAAGTGCTCGCCAAAAATCGTGATGGCTTCGTCCTGATGATCGAAGGCGCTTCGATCGACAAACAGGCGCACAACATGGATACGGAGCGGTTCGTCCTCGATACAATCGAGTTCGACCACGCGATTGAACGTTGCCGTAAATTCCAAGCCGCCAATCCCGACACCCTGGTCATCGTCACCGCCGACCACGAATGCGCCGGCGTCGCCGTCATCGGCGCGTCCACGGTTACCAACTCCGCGCTCGCCACGCGCGCCGCTTCCGGCGGAGGCGCCGCCCAACTTCGCGCGGGGGTCGTGGGAACCTACGAAGCGGCGGGCTTCCCCGACTATCCGATCGCGACGGATGGATTCCCGGTTACGACCGACGTGGACTACAGAATGTTGGTGGGCTACGCGGCCAATGCCGATCGCAATGAAAACTGGCTGACCAATCCGCTGCCGTTGCGGGACAGCCAGCAGCCCATGACTGGCACTGGTTACGGCGCCATTGTGTCCAGTCTACCCAATCTTCCCACCGATCGCGACACGAACGGCGCTTTCCTGATTACCGGGCAGGTTGCTGACGCGTCCGCCGTCCACACCGCGGGCGACATTCCTCTTTCCGCTCTCGGTCGCGGCCAGGAACTCTTCACCGGTTACATGGACAATACCGACGTGTTTTTCCGGATCATGCAGGCAGTGATTGGTGGCGCCCGTGATGGTCGGAACCGAACCGACTTTCCGCGCGATCAGAACGATGACTGATCAAGTTTAGATGGTCGCGAGACCATCCCCTTTTCTTGGCCAGGCAGTCTGCGGCGAATTCGTTCGCCGCAGACTTTTCATTTTAACCTATAAAACGCAGTTGAAACCACAGAGTGCCCGATATCGCTTCGCTTCTTGTTCCAAATCTAGGTGAAACGTTTTTCGATCAGCTTTCGCGTCATTCGCGTGTTTCGCGGGCAATCCTTCTGCATGGTTACGGCTTAGCGATTACCGTTCGTTCCCGCCAGCGAACTCGAATCGAGTTCATACCAGTTGATTTTCCGCGTGCAGAACATCACGAGGGCAAGAGCGGCGAAGAGGGCGATCGTACCGGCGACGAGTGCGTAATCCTCTGACTTCAGCACAAAGTAGAGATAGCCGTAGGTCGCACCGAGGCCGCCGGCGATGATGAGCGTCCGCAAGCCGGTCTTAAGGAAACTCCAGGCGTACGCGGAAACGAGCAACGTGCACGCACCCGCCGACACGGCGTACGCCGGGCCTGTCGCCCAGAATTCGGTGAGCGCAAGAAAGCTCAGGAAGAACAAACACAGCGCCGCACCCACCATCGCGTATTGCAACGGATGAATCCGAATGGCGGCGGTGATCTCGAACAAAAAGAAAACCGCGAAAACCAGCACGAAAAACAGCACGCCGTACTTCTGTGCCCGCTCGGCCATGCTGTAGCCACTCTGCGGTTGCGCGAAACGTACGCCGAAACCGGCGTCCTCGATTTTCGGGAATATATCTTCGGACTTCACTGCCCGATCCGTCCAATTCGCGGGAAAGCCACGACTGAAATGCGATGTCTCCCACTCTGCCTTGAACGATCCTTTCTCCACCGTCCGCTTCACCGGCAGATATTTTCCCGTGAAAGACGGATCCGCCCACGGCGAATCCAACGAGACTGTGGTGACCTTGCCGACCGGAGCGATTTCAAGTCGCTCACTGCCTTGCAACGCCACGTCCATCGTAAAGTCCAATTTACCACCCGCGGTCACACCTTCTACTTTCGCTTCCAGCGGCAACGCGCCAACTGAGCCTTCTGCCGATTCAAACGCATGCGTTTTTCCACGATTGGTTTCGATTGGCCCGACTGAGCGCACGCCATGCAAATCAGACACCCCAAATTCCACTCGTGCTTTTTCCCAATCAATCCGATCGGCCTCGATTCCAGCCGCCGTGAAATCCGGTTGGAAGTGCCCCGCCAATTTCAGCCGCGTGGCGTACACCACCGCATCATAGATTCCGCGATGCCGAACCTCCGGATCAACCGTTCCCGTGATTGCCAATGCATCGGGTAGAAAATATGCCAGCGAAGTGGCGAGTTCGGTTTCCTCTACTTGAACGGCCCGGCCGTTGACGACTTTCGATTTTACGACCTGCGTTTTGTACGCATACGGAATCACCAGCACCGGTCCGGTCACCAGTTGACGACGACCCCAAATTCCGGCGATTTCGTCGGTGGCGGTCGCTTGATAGTTTTGGCGCTCCGTAAGCACGTGTCGCGTCAAGCCGAGCGGGATATGCAACAAGCCAATGAGCACGCAAATGCCAGCGATTTTCAAAAACAGGAAAAGACGGCGGGAAGCAGAACTGCGAATAACCGGGGGTTGATCAGTGTTCATGCCACCAACCTACCAACGCTCTGTGAAGCCAGTATGAAGTGGGTGTGAAATCGGGAGAGATCAGCCCGGATTATTTGCCACAAAAAGTCACAAAGAAGGCTTGGTTGCGGACCGAATTATCCGTGTGCCTACAGGCGCCTTTAAATCATGATGGCCGCCAGAATTTTGTGACTTTTTGCGGCCAATCCTCAGGAGCTCGCCGGGATCCAAAGTGTCGCTTGCGCTCCCCCTTCCGGGCGATTGGCCAGAGCCACGTCTCCTTGGTGCAGATGGGCGATCTCTCGCACCAACGCGAGGCCAAGTCCGGTGCTTTTCCGCGCCGTTCCCGGACGCGGTAACGAATAAAAACGCTCAAATACCCGCGGCAGCGCATAGTCGGGAATTCCCGGGCCATTGTCCTCCACACAAAAAACAACCCGGGAGTTTTCCAGCTTCGCGCTCAAACGCACCGTTCCGCCTGTCGGCGAAAAATCGAGCGCGTTTTGCAGTAAATTCACCAACGCCTCGCGCAACAGCACTCGCTCGCCGCTCAATGAGGTGGCAACCGTTTCCATCGTCAACGTGACCCGCGCACCGGCATAGGCCGGATTCAAAACGGACGTCGCTTCGGCCATGAGCCCCGGAACGTCGATCGATTCCGTTTGGTGCAGCGCCTTTCGGGCTTCGAGCGAAGACAACTCCAGCAATCGCTCCACGATCTGCTGAATGCGTGCGGACTCGCCGCGAATGTTGCCAAGAAATTTCCGACGTTGCTCCAGCGGCATTTCCTCTCCCATCAATTCTGCCGCACCACGAATCGCTGCGAGCGGCGCCTTCACCTCGTGGGCGAGCGCTTGCGTATACCGTTCCACATGCTGACGTCCCTCGAGTGCATCGCGCATTTCTTCAAACGCCGTCCCGAGTTCCTGCAACGTACGTCCAGGCAGCGAAGGGACCGTGGCGAGTTTCCCGTCGCGCACGGCGCGCGCATACGCCGTGAGCCGCTCGAGCGGCGAGATCACCCACGATAACACCGCGAGCAAAACCACCAGCAACGCGAGGCCGCCAATCGCCGCCCCAATCGCAATCTTTCGCTTCGCCGCCGCCACCAGCTCGTTGATCGAACGCGTGGGTTTTCCCACCGAAAGCACACCCGCAACCCTGTTTTCAAAGCGAATGGGCGAGGCCACATAGAAAGTAAGCGAATCCGGATCACCGCGCGTTTCATAGGTGGCGCGGGCGCCGTAATCGCCTTTCAACGTTCGGGCGACATCGTTCCATTGGGAAAAATCTTTTCCGACCGCCACGTTTTCGGAATCAAACACGACTATGCCCGCCGCATCCGTCACATAAACGCGCAGATCGACCGACGTTTTTTTCAACGTGTAAATCTGCGCTTGAAACTGACGGCTGCGGGCGCCCTCGAAAGTTTGTTGCAGGTCATGGGTGTCGGGTGTGCCGCCCTTCAATTGCGCTTCCGCGGCCGACGCCAGCAACACCGACGTGTCCACCAGCGATTCCTCCATCGACTCAAGATAGCGCGGCCGGATTTGATCGAGCGTCCAACTCGTGAGGAAATAGCCGCCCGCACAATATATCGCCAGCAAGACGAGCAGCAGTCGGAAACGAAGGCTCACGTTTCCTCCCGCAGCGAGTAACCGAGTCCGCGATGTGTAATGATCGGGTCGGCCTCGGGTGCGCTCTCGCGAAGCTTGGCTCGAAGCGTTTTAATGTGCGCGTCGACGGTGCGATCGAGCGACGCCCCTGGATCATCCCAGGCTGCCGTCATGAGTTGATCGCGATTAAAGACCCGGCCGGGCGATGCGAGCAGCGCGGAAAGGAGTCGATATTCATTGCGCGTCAAATCCAGTGCGTGGCCGCGATAACTGATCCGGCAACGCGCCGCGTCGTTGTGCCAGATACCATTCCCGCTCCCCGTCGAACCCGACAGCACCGGCGTCGCTTTTTCCTCTGTCCGCCGCAGGACTGCGCGCACGCGGGCCGTGAGTTCGCGCGGACTGAAAGGCTTCGCCATATAATCGTCCGCACCGAGTTCGAGCCCGACGATTTTGTCCACTTCGGCATTTCGAGCGGTGAGAAAAATTACCGGAATCCTTCCGGATCGCTGCAACTCACGGCATACGTCCAGTCCACTCATGTCGGGAAGACCGACGTCGAGAACCACGAGCGCGAACGATTGCTCGAGCGCCGACGCCAATGCTTCCCTTCCAGTACTTTTCCACACGGGAAAAAAGCCCTCGGTCTGCAATGCGTAAACAATGGTTTCAGCAATGGCCGCTTCATCTTCAACCACAAGAATGGCGGGGCGTCGGGAAGTCATGCGTGCCCTCATTTGTGCCCGAGGAGAAGTCGAAATTCAAGACTCCGTCAGCATTCCTCTGAAAAGGGACCCGGTTCCAAAAATTTTTACTGCGTCGGATAATGCATTGATTCCCTTCCACCCACCTGAAAAGTCGAGCGATGCCTGCCGACTTTCCCGCCACTTTGATGCAGCGTATTCCTGCCCGGGCACGACCCGTGGTCGTCACGATCATTCTCGGACTGGCTGCCGGGCTGGCAGCGGTGCTATTTCATCTGGCGATTCACTTCGTCTACCGACACGGCCTGGAGGAACTGACCCATCGTTCCCGGAGTACTTTTCTAATCGGAAGTTTTTTCCTCCTCGCGACAACCTCGGCAATTACGGGGTGGCTGCTCACGCGTTTTTGTCCGGAAGCGGCTGGCAGCGGGATTCCCCAGGTCAAACTGGCGTTCTGGAAGGATTTTGGATTCATGCCCTGGCGCGTCGTGTGGGTAAAATTCATCGGCGGGGTCCTGAGTGTGGGTGGTGGCAACAGTCTTGGGCGGGAGGGTCCCTCGGTTCAACTCGCGGGCGGACTCGCCTCGAATCTCGCAGGATTTTTAGGTGCGGCGAAAAATGAACGCCGGCTGGCCACATCGGCCGGAGCCGCGGCCGGCCTGGCCGCTGCGTTTAACACGCCGATCGCGGCGGTGACTTTCGTACTCGAGGAAATCATTGGCGATCTTAACAGCCGCATGCTCGGCAGTGTATTACTCGCGGCCGTACTCGGCGCACTCGTCGCCCACGGAATACTCGGCGCTCAACCGGCGTTTGCCTTGCATGGACAGGGCACGCCGCAGTGGATGGCATTTGCCCTGACGCCCATTGTCGCGGCCCTCGCCGCCGTGGTGGGTTGTTGGTTTCAACGCGGCTCGCTCAGCCTGCGCGCATTGAATAAACGGCCGCATGTATTACCTGCGTGGAGCCGCACCATGTTGGGTGGGATCGCCGTGTGGATTATTGGCGCGGCTGTTTTCATCAGCACCGGACACACGGGGGTTTTCAGCCTCGGCTACGACGATCTCTCCCTCGCGCTGGATGGAAAACTGATCTGGCAGATTGCTGCCCTCCTGTTGATCGCCAAATTACTCGCCACCGCCGTGTGCTATGGTCTTGGCGGCTGCGGCGGCATCTTTGCTCCCACGCTATTTTTCGGCGGCATGACCGGCGCTGCGGTTGCAGGACTCGCCGATCTTGTGCTGCCGCTCTCGGGCGCCGACCACGTCACACTCGCCGTCGTGGGTATGTGCGCGTGTTTGGGCGCCGTGGTGCGCGCGCCGGTCACGGGAATTCTTATCGTTTTCGAAATGACGCACGAGTTTGCGCTGGTGCCTGCATTGATGATCGGGGCGCTCGTCAGCCAGGTCATCAGCCGGAAAATGTCCCATGAAAATTTTTATGAAGCGGTGCTCGCTCAGGACGATCAGCACGTGGACAAACTCGTGCCACCCCGGAACCTTCGCAGCTGGATGGAAGTGCCCGCAGCCCGCATTGGTAATTTTTCCCCGATCATCGCCACGGATCTCAGCGCAGAAGGATTGCGCAGCTTGGTGGATCGAGACTCCCACGCCCGGTTTCCGGTATGGGTGGACGGTACGATGGCCGGAGTACTCACGCGGACCGAGGCTCTCGCTGCGTTGGCAGCGCGACGTGCACCCCTCCTGGAGGTCGCGGTCAGTTGCACCCCAGCGACGCCAATCCGAGACGTCGCCAATCAGATCGTCAACTCCCCCAGCGGCTTAATCGTAATCATCGATAAATCGCCGGCGGGAAATGTGATCGGGGTAATTACCATGCATGGCTTATTGCGCGCGCAACTGGCTTTTGCCCGCGATCAGCAGGACTAATGTATCGTACTGCGATAAAACTGCGGTTGCGCCCGTTTCCATTCGAGTTATTTAGTTCTTCTCATGTCTCTGCTCACTTCTTCGCCTTACACAAACTTCGCGCTGAAGATCCTGTTGTCCTTCGGTGCCGGACTCGCGATCGCCGCGTTGCTATGAAACGGTTTGGTTACGCCCGCGATCCGCTGTGCCTGGCGGCGTGCGCTTGCTACGCCGGCAATCGCTGGCTGGTCCCGGCCGTGCTTAAAGGGGTGTTTCTACGCGGTTATTTTTCCGACACGCTGCTGATCCCCGCCGCGCTTCCCCTGATGTTGTGGTTGCAGCGCAAGTTCGGATTGCGCGCTGGAGATAGCCGGCCGCACTGGAGCGAAATTTGGTCGCATGTTGTGGTGTGGTCGATCGCTGCGGAAGTGATTGCTCCGCATTTTTTCAGCCGGGCGACGGGAGATGCATGGGACGTGGTCGCGTATGCAAGCGGCGCGGTGATTTCGGGACTGGTCTGGCAGTTCGCATGAATTTTGACCGGCTCGCGCCGCACTACGATTGGCTTGAGGCATTGACGGCCGGCGGACGGCTGGACCGTGCAAGAACTGTCTGGCTGGGCGCCCTTGAGCGGCGAAAACACGTTCTCAGTGTTGGGGAAGGCCACGGGAGATTTGCCGGGGCATTCGTCAAGCGGTTTCCTTTTACTCAACTCACCTGCGTGGAAGGAAGTCGCCTCATGCTGGAACGCGCACAGCGGCGAACCGCTGACGCGCCCACTCCCATTCAGTGGATTCACTCGGACTTTCTCCGATGGACCTCTCAGGAAAAGTATGACGCGCTCGTGACCTGCTTTTTTCTGGACTGTTTTCCGCCTGACACGCTCACGGAAACGATTGCCAGGCTCGCCGCGTGCGCGACCCCTGACGCAGTCTGGCTAATCGTCGATTTCTCCGTACCCGCACACGGTTTCGCGCGATGGCGCGCGACGCTGGTTCACTCCCTGATGTATAAATTTTTCCGTATCGTCACTGCGCTGCCTGCCCGTCGACAAACTCCTCCCGACGATTTGCTGCGCGCCCAGGGATTCCAATTGGAAAGGCGGCAGGAATTCGAATGGGGATTGATCCGTGCCGACGTCTGGCGGCGTTCCGGCTGAATCGGGAAATCGGCAAAATTTGCCGGCACTTTTTCCGGGTCGGACTGTCTTTCTGTCGGGGTCGTTCCACTCGAACGGCGTCATCGCTTCGGATCCGCCGGAGCGCGCGAGTTTACTCGCGCAAACGTTCATTGCGAACGCAGCGACTCAGTCGCTGGCGCAAACCCACACTATTGTCATGTTAGAGTTAAACGCTGCGTCTGCGCTTCCGCGCATTGGCATGGTCTCCACTCACGGATATGTCGCCGCCGAACCTCCGCTCGGCGCCGCGGACACCGGTGGCCAGGTGGTCTACGTCCTCGAACTCGCCAAGAAACTTGCGCAGCTCGGCTTCGAGGTGGATATCTGGACCCGCCGTTTCGAGAATCAACCAGAGATCGATATCATCAATGAGCACGTGCGCGTGATTCGCGTGCCGTGCGGCGGGCCAAAGTTCCGCACCAAGGAACACCTCGTGAATTTTCTCGGAGAATGGGCCGAAAATGCGCTGCGGTTCATCGCGAAACACGGGCTTAAATATCAATTTTTCAACAGTCACTACTGGGACGCCGGCTACGCTACCCAGCGACTCGTCGAGGCGTTGGACGTGCCCCACATTCACACGCCGCATTCGCTCGGGTTGTGGAAAAAACAATTGATGGAAACCGATTTTCCCGCAGACGCGGCAAATTTGGAAAAGAAGTATAACTTTGCCCAGCGCATCAACGAGGAAACCCTCCTCTATCGCCGTTGCGAGCAGATCATTGCAACCACGCCCGACCAGCTCGACATGATTGTGAAGGAGTACGGGGTGAACGAGGACCACGTGAGCATGATTCCGCCCGGGTATGACGACAACCGGTTTTATCCCGTCAGCGCCGCCTCGCGCAACGCCGTGCGCCAGCGTCTCGGATTTGAAGGCAAGGTGGTCCTCGCCATCGGTCGCCTTGCGCGAAACAAGGGCTATGATCTTTTGATCGACGCTTTTTCGCTGGTCGCCACGCGCATCCCTGATGCGGTGCTGCATCTCGCCGTGGGCGGAACGACCCCAAATCCGTCCGAGCAAAAAATCCTCGACGAACTTAAAAATCAAGCGTCAACACTTGGTCTCACTCATCGCATAAAATTCAGTGGCTTTGTGGCCGACGCCGATCTATCCGATCACTATCGCGCCGCCGACGTTTTTGTCCTCAGCAGCCGCTACGAACCCTTTGGCATGACTGCGATTGAAGCGATGGCCTGCGGGACGCCGACTGTTATCACTACTCATGGCGGACTTTTCCGCGCCATCACTTTCGGCCGGCACGCACTCTACGCCGACACCTTCGACAAAGAAGACCTCGGCATCACGATCGTGAAAATCATCAAACATCCCCTGCTCGGCGCACGACTGGCCCGGATGGGCGCGCACAAAGCGCGCAGCCTTTTCACGTGGACGGGAATTGCACAACAGCTCATCAGCCTCATCGAAGAGCGCGCCACTGCCCTGGCGTTCACTGATCGCGAATGGGATGAGCCTTGGAATGACGGCGACTGAACAAACATGAGTGCACCCCTACCCCAGCCCGTCCGGTTGTTCAGCGCGGATCTCGATGGCACGTTACTTGGAAACCCTGAATCTTCGCAGCGCTTTAAAAGCGCGTGGACCGCGCTCAAACCAGAAACGCGGCCACTGTTGATCTATAACAGCGGCCGGCTGGTCGACGACCTCCGGCGGTTTGTCGACAATGGCACGCTGCCTAACGCTGATTACTATATCGGTGGCGTTGGCACCCAGGTTTTCGATGTACACCAGGGGAAAATGCTCGATGAACTCGAATCACACCTCGCCGACGGATGGGACGCCAGCCGCGTAAAGGAAATCACCGGAAAATTTCCCGGCATCCGTCCGCAGCCGGACGAATTTCAACACCCGTTCAAATCCAGCTGGTTTCTCGACAACGCGAAACCCGAGGCCATTCGGGAACTGAAACGTCAGCTGACCGAGGCGGGACTCAAAGTGAAAGTGGTATACTCGAGTGGCCGCGATCTCGACGTGCTTCCGCGCAACGCGACGAAAGGGGGCGCGTTGCGCTGGCTGTGCGCGCGACTCAACATATCATTCGATGGCGTACTGGTCGCCGGCGATACCCGCAACGACGCGAGTATGTTTCGCCTGCCCGGCGCGCGCGGGATCATCGTGGAAAACGCTCTGCCCGAACTATACGAATCGACGGTCGACGTGCCGACGTTCAGTTCACGCCAGATTCTCGCCGACGGAGTTCTCGACGGACTTTCTCATTACGGAGTTGTCACCACTCTTCCGACCAAGGAGAAAACGCGGCAGACGCGCACGAGCATGGATCCGCAGTTTCAGATGCTCTTCACGGGCACGAAACTTGGTTCGTTGAATGAAAAAGAAAAAGCCTTTCTCGGCGTCGCTTACGAGAAAGCCCTCGTCGCGTTGAAAAAAAATATCACGCCCCTCGGATTCTCCGCATGCTCGCTCACCGACAACACCGTGACCGGGACCGATGTGAACTATCGGAGTGTATGGGCACGGGACGGCGCCATTACCGTGTGGTGCACGCTCCACCTCGATGACGAGGAAATCCGCACGGCCCAATATGCCACGCTCGAAACGTTGTTGAATGCCACCTCACCCACCGGGCAAATCCCCGCCAACGTGCGCATCGACAGCGGCGTGCCCGACTATTCCGGCGTGGGCAACATCGCCTCGATCGACAGCGGCTTGTGGGTCATCATCGCCATCTACAATCACGCCGCGCGCACCGGAGACCACACGCTCCTCTATCGTCACGCGGAGCGATTGCAGAGCATCATGAACTGGCTGAGTGCGCAGGACAGCAACAATGATGGTCTGCTGGAAATTCCCGAGGCGGGTGACTGGACGGATCTTTTCGGCCGGAGCTACAATGTCCTCTACGACGAAGTACTCTGGTATCGCACGAATGTTTGCTACGGGCGGATGTTGGAACTCACCGGGCAATTTGAAAAAGCGGCGGACTACCTTCGCTGGTCCCAAAAAATCCGTGGCCGTTTGCTGGAAATATTCTGGCCCACCACGACGCCGGCCGACAATTCACCGAGGCAAAATCGTTTCGCCGACCGGCAAAGCGGATTGGGTGATGCGCAATATCTTTTGGCTGAAATTACGCCGTTCGCGTTCAACTGGCGGTGCGACGTCTACGCCAACGTCCTCGCATTTCTCATGAACGTGCTCGACGTCGATCGCGCCAAGACGGCCTTCCGTTTCATGTGGGGCGTCGGCGTCAACCAGCCTTATCCGGTGGCAAATCTTTATCCGGTCGTACAAGCCGGCGATCCCGATTGGCGCGCGTACTATACGGTCAATCTGCTGAACCTTCCCCATCACTACCACAATGGCGGAATCTGGTCTTTCGTCGGTGGAATGTGGGTGCGGTTTATTCATCGGCTCGGTTTTCACGAAGTCGCCTGCCGCGAACTGTTGCGGCTGGCGCAGCTGAACCAATTGGGTCGCGATCAAGAATGGGAATTCAACGAGTGGGCGCACGGCTCGACCGGCCGGCCTATGGGAAAAGCATTTCAAGCGTGGTCCGCCGCGTCGTTCCTCCGTGCGTGTCACGAAGTCGGAACCGACGTGAAAAGCCCGCCGGAGGAATAATACAAAAAGCTCTGCGGTTTCGGCCTTAATCGCATTCATCACACTCAAACGAAGAAAAACTTTGAGTCACAGAGAGCACTGAGCACTGACACGGAGTTCACGGAGGTAAATCCAATGAACGGCTCGTCTCGCGCTTTCCGGAATATGAATATTTGGCGATGAAACGCCATGCATCCCTGGTCCTCCTGCCGTCTCTGTGTTCAAGCTCCGTGCCCTCTGTGAAACATGCCTTGGCTTGGAAGAGTGTGAATTTTCCAGGTTAAGATCGGACCGGACCGCTGGGCCGTATGTTCTTTTCTAAATGTAGGAGCGGGTTTACCCCGCGATCAGGACATTGGTAGCGGAGTAGATATCCCGGGGCAAACTCCGCCATTCGATCAACCAATTCATGCCCACGGAACCTATCCTCCGTCGTCGCGTAGCAGCCGTCGTCAGACAGCTGGTCAGCGGTGTTACCACCACTGCTACAGCCAATCGGAAGCCAAGGCTCCGGAGTACTAGGCGCAATGGGAATAAATAAAACGCTCGTGCAAAAAAGAAACCCGGCCGCGTGGCCGGATTTGAAAAGGAGATGAAATGGAAACGAACTAACCTGAATTCGGTTAAGCCGCCACGCGTTGCTCTTCGTTCGATTGGGAATCCATGTACCCCGCTTGCAGCGGCCGTAGCACGAAACCAGGAGACGATTCCCGTTCGGCCGGCTTGAACGTCGGCAAACGCAGCGTCATCAAGCGAACTGCAAGCGGCACGCCTTCGTTACGGAAGATAAAAAACGTTCCCATGGAGCCTTGAAACAAACCCATCACACCCAGCCAAAGCGCACTGGTGTTGGAGCCATCGGGAGCATTGGAGACGAAGTAACCGGGTGCGAGCACAGGCAGAAACAGCATCGCAATTCCGAGGAGGAAAAAACCAAGTGCGTTTAATGTCGTCATGAGTGGGGATTAAGCGAATCGCATGCCAAGGCGGTGTGTCTCGCCTAAGCTCCTTAGTTCACGCAAATTGAATAAAGTTCCATTTTGGAAATCTTTTTTCATCGCGCACTTTGCACGACGAACCGGCACAATCTCTGGCAACGTGCAGGCTCAGACGTCGCCCAATTGCGGGCGTAAAACGATCTCCTCCACCACTGTCCGGCGATCCAGCCGATAAATTGAGAGAATCGCCTGCGCGATGTCCTCGGCGGGCATGAGTCTTTCCGAACTCATCCCTGATGCCGACCACGACGGCGTCCAAGTCGCACCGGGATGCACGCAACAAACCCGGATCCCTTTCTCTTTCAGCTCGGCGCGCATAACTGCACTCAGCCCCGTGACTCCATACTTCGCAGCACAATACGCCGTTCCATTGGGATAGGCCTGCTGACCCGCGATCGAACTCATATTGAAAATATCGCCACGGCCGCACTTGATCATAACTGGCACAAAGGCTTTCGAAACGAGGAACACGCTGCGCAAATTCGCCGCGATCTGCGCATCGAAGTCCGTCACTTTTGTCTCGAGAAACGAGGCCCCGAAAAATTTTCCGGCGTTGTTAATCAGCACATCGACTTGCTCAAACCGCTGGGCAACTGCTGTTGCCATGAGCGCGACAGACGATTCGTCGCTTACATCACAGGGGAATACGCCAACCTCCGCTCCCGCCTTGCGACAGGCGCGGGCCACCGCCGTAAGATTTCTTTCATTTCGCGCCACCAAAGCCAATCGCACTCCCTGCAACTCAGTTGCGAAAGTCCGGGCGATCGCTTCCCCGATACCTTGTGAGGCGCCGGTGACGACAATCACCGGGCCGGATTTTTCAACGGATTTTTTTGAGGAGCGGCGTGCATTCATTGGTAGCGTGTGGGTTTCAGGACAATGCGACTTCCCCCGACGATGGCGCGTCAAAAATGCAACGGACGCTTCCCTGGGTGGAGCTCTTTCGGGTCGCTCCGAAAACACCTTCCTCACGAGTGTGGACGCAGGACGACTGTACCGGTTCCTTCAATTTTCCCATGCGGCTCTGAGGATGTTTCTTCAACTTCATTTGCATCCGGAACAGGACGTAGCATGCTAGGTCAAAATTTCCATGGAACTTTCTGGCGTTGAGAATTCTGGCTCCGTTGCACCGGTGTCGGCTGACCTGGCATGGGATGAGGCTTTTTTGCGAGTGGAGAGTTATCTTCGAGCGCATCATGTGCAGAGCCGGGTAATGCTTAACCAGATCGCTACAGAAATTATTCGCGATGCCCGTCAGCGCTCGCTCGCAAATCCGGAAGTGGAACCTGTGGTCGCCGGGATGCAGGCCGCTCATGCGCGGATGGGGTCGTGGTTCGCGCGCGCCGGTAATGCCGGAGACTGGTCCGATGAACGCGTACGAGCCCGTGGCCGGCTATCTCTCGTTCTCGGTCCATCGCCGGTGCGCCGGCAAAATTATTTTCTGTCGAACGAAGAAATTCCCGAAGAAGTCGCGACGTCGCTCGCCGCGGGCGTACTTCGTCCGAATCCGGAACTGCATGTGAGTAATATGCCGCCCGCTCCATTGGAGTTTGGATTTAACGATCCGGCGGATCCGAGTATTTCCCAGAAGACCGGTTGGGCACCGGTGCGCGAGGCAGCGGGCTGGCTGGCGATCGTCGGTTTGTACGGCGCTGCTTGGGCGGCCTCTCATTGAACTCAACCGGCGAGGAACACCGATGAATGTGGTTAATTTTGATCCGGCGAGCCTTTCGCCGCGCGAAGCTACGCGCCGGCGTCACAACTTGATCACGCTGGTCGTGCTGCTGGCCGGCCCCGCGATTCTGGTAATGGCCGATCTGCATTGGCGAACGGGTTTCGACAACTGGAAGATCGTTCATCTGATTCTGTTTATTATCCTTTTCGGTCTCGTCGCGCTCGGTGCCGCGCAATCGATCATTGGGTTTTTCCTGCGTCGGCGCGGCGGCGATGCGTGCCGCATCACGGCCAGTCTTACAGAGGAAGATCTCGCCCGGCCGGTCAAGGCGCGCACGGCGATCGTGATGCCGATCTGCAATGAAGAAGTGAGCCGCGTGATCGAGGGACTGCGCGTCATGTACGAATCCGTGGTGCGCACGGGCAAGCTGCCGGATTGCGATTTCTTTTTGTTGAGCGACTCGAACGATCCCAATCGCTGGATCGAAGAGGAAGCCGCCTGGCTTGCACTTACACAGCGCCTCGGTGCACAGGGTCGCATTTTTTATCGCAAGCGTCGCGTCGGCATAAATAAAAAAGCCGGTAATCTCGCCGATTTCTGCCGTCGCTGGGGCAGTCACTACCGCTACATGGTGGTGCTCGACGCTGACAGCATCATGACGGGCGACGCGATTGTACGGCTCGCGCAGCTGATGGAGCGCAACCGCAATGTCGGCATCATTCAAGGAGTGCCTTTGCTCGTGAATGGTGAAACCGCGCTCGCCCGTCTCCAGCAGTTCGCGAGTCGCCTCTACGGTTCGATTTCCGCGACGGGCTTGAACTACTGGCAGCTCGGCGAGGCAAACTACTGGGGCCACAACGCAATCATCCGCCTCGCTCCTTTTATCCGGCACTGCTCGTTACCGGAGTTGCCCGGCGAGGGTCCTTTCGGCGGACGCATCATGAGCCACGATTACGTCGAGGCCGCGCTTATGCGGCGGGCGGGCTGGCAGGTGTGGCTCGCGACGGAGATGGACGGAAATTACGAGGAGTGCCCCGGCAACATGCTGGAGTTTGCGCAACGCGATCGCCGCTGGCTGCAGGGAAATTTGCAGCATGCGCGACTGGTCGGAGCCAAGGGATTTCACGTGGTCAACCGCGTCCACTTTGTTCTCGGCATCCTCGCTTATCTCGCATCGCCGCTCTGGCTCGCCTTCCTCGTGATTTCGGCCGTGATCGCCTATCGCTATGGGCTGACAGAGTTTTCGACTAAACCGTTGCCGAGCTTCGCTTCTTACCTCCACTGGAGTTATCGCGCCCAGGCAATCTACCTCTCGCTCTTCACGGTGGGCATGCTGTTCCTGCCGAAAATCATGGCGTTGTTCGATCTTCGACGACGTCGTGACGAAGTGGCGGCGTTTGGCGGATGGCCGGATTTGCTTGGCGGCGTGTTTCTCGAAACGCTCATCTTCACGCTGCTCGCACCGGTGTTGATGCTCTTCCACACGAAATTTATCGTACTGACGGTCTGTCGCCAAAAAATCACGTGGGGCACCCAACGCCGCGGACGCGCCGGCGAATCGGTGCTGGCAGAAACATTCCACGCTCATTGGGGCCACACGCTCGTCGGGATCATCGGATGGATGGTGGTATCGCGCATCAGTCCGATGCTCGCATTCTGGATGTCGCCCATCCTGATGGGTCTCATCTGCGCAATTCCTCTCTCCTATTTTACTGGTTCGCTTGCAGTGGGACTGGAGTTGCAACGCGAAGGTCTTTTCAAAACACCGGAGGAAAGCCGTCCGTTACCCGAGCTGGTGGAGTTGTCGGCTGGCTTGCAGGCGCAACGCCGCGGACCACGGCCGCTACCTGAACTCGCCGAGAACTACGGACTGTTGCAAGCCGTGCTCGATCCCTACGTCAACGCGGTGCACGTATCGCTCCTGCGGACCAAGGACGACCTTCCGCCGGCAAGCGAGGAACGCTTCGTGGGGCTGCGCGAAACACTTTTGCGAAAAGGTCCGGGCGCATTGCATCCGCGTGATCGGATCGCGTTGCTTATGGACGTGGATTCAATGAACGCATTGCACAACGAGTTGTGGTCATCGCCCATGTCACGACTCGCCGAATGGTGGCAGCTCGCGTTGGAACATTACAACGTGATCGCCCCTGCGCCCGAAACCGCATTCTCCCAGAAATCCGGGACGAACGAACGCGGTTCCCCGGGAATCAAACAAAGCCCCAGCGCAGCGTAGGTAGGGG